>Ga0157369_10000202_pt1 | contig 82819 bp, 72 predicted proteins | sample C25metaG_FD_113461 | JGI IMG/M metagenome (GOLD analysis project Ga0157369, IMG submission 113461) | Corn rhizosphere microbial communities from Kellogg Biological Station, Michigan, USA - C2-5 metaG | ecosystem: Host-associated > Plants > Roots > Rhizosphere > Soil | place: USA: Michigan... | reverse complement strand
TAGTCGACCTTTACGGTGGAACTCCGGTACCGTTCGATCGAATTATCCTGCCGGAGGGCTATCGCCCCTCTGACAGCGAAGAGTTCATGTGCGATATGCATCGCGCTTATTTCCTGAAGCGCCTGCGTGAGTGGAAGGAAGCGATCATTGAGGAGTCGCGCCAGACGATGGCGCAGCTTCAGGTGGATTCGCTTCGGGAACCCGATATCGCCGACCGTGCGTCGTGCGAGACCGATTGGTCGATCGAGCTCCGCACCCGCGACCGCCAGCGCAAGCTGATCTCAAAGATCGAATGCGCCATTCGGCGGCTTTACGAGGGCGAATACGGATATTGCGAGGTCACCGGTGAGCCGATTTCGCTCGCTCGGCTCGAAGCAAGGCCAATCGCGACGATGACCTTGGAGGCGCAGGAGCGCCACGAGCGGATCGAGAAGATTTCTCGCGACGACTGAGCGCCGAGCGCTCAGTCGCGGCTGAATCCGTGCCTAATGTTCGTAATGGCCGGTCATTGCGTCCTTGAGGCGGAGCTTCTCTTTCTTGAGGCGGTGCAGGAGGTCTTCGTCGGGATGGGTGCGGTGCTCTTCCTCGTCGATCATCGCGTGGAGAGCCGCGTGCTTTGATGCCAGTTCCTCGACGTAGCCATTTTCCATCGGTGCCGTTCCTTTCCAAAAAGAGTGACAGCGTGCACAATAAATCACGAATCTTTCGATTTGTCTCCGCTTTGTAATCGCTCCGCCGCTTTCTCCTGCCGATCCGTCGACGGCGAATTGGAAAAGCTTTATCGTCCCGCATCGGGACACAGGCTGTAGCCGCTGCTCGAAAGTGGTCGTTCTGCGTTTCTTTCGCTGGTTGAAAGTGGCAGTTTCTCGCGCATGAACGATTCGAGCGATCCGATCGAACCCGAAGTCCGGATCACGCCGCGGCTTGTCGGCGCCTTCTATACGGAGGCGATGCTGCTGGCAGATGAGGCCAGGTCCTACTTCGACGATTCAGGTCATCATGACCGCGTTCAGCTCGATCCCTTCACCCGTGTCACCTTCGCCTGCGAGTCGCTCAAGGTGACCACTCGAATCATGCATATCGTTGCGTGGCTTCTCACTCAGCGAGCCATCGAGAGCGGCGAGATCCAGTTTGCCGAAGGACGCCGTCCAGAGCGCCGCCTGGGTCACGCGCAAGAGAGCGATGCGGAGATCGTATCAAGGTTGCCGGAAGCGGCGCAGCGGCTGGTGAATTCGAGCGGCGATCTCTACGCGAGGGTCAAGCGTCTCGATGACGGCCATCTTGCATCCGAGCCGCCGCTCAGCCCTGCGCGCGCACTGATGGGAAGGCTCGAGCGGGGTCTCACCGGGCACGCTTGAGTGGGACTGCTACAGCCCGTGATATTCGCGGTACCAGCGAACGAATCTGGGCACGCCTTCATCGATCGTCGTTGACGGTTCGAAGCCAAGATCGCGCTGGATTGCGCTGATGTCGGCGTAGGTTTCGGTCACGTCGCCCGGCTGCATCGGCTTGGGATCTGCCACGGCCTTCTCACCGGTTGCCTGTTCGAGCAGTTCGACGACCCGCATCAGGTCTTCACTGGAACTGTTGCCGATATTGTACAGCGCGTGCGGCGCCTTGCTTCCACCGGCTTTCAGCGATCCGTCGTCGAGCGGGGGCGAATCCAGACAGGTGACGACACCTCGGACGATGTCATCGATATAGGTGAAATCACGCCGCATCTGCCCGGCATTGAACAGCGGAAGCGCCCTGCCTTCGTACAAAGCCTTGGTGAAAATCCACATCGCCATGTCAGGCCGTCCCCACGGCCCATAGACCGTAAAGAACCGCAGCCCGGTCATCGGCAACCGATAGAGGTGAGCGTAGGATTCGCTGATCAGCTCGTCCGACTTCTTGGTCGCCGCGTAAAGCGACAGCGGATGGTCAACCCGGTCTTCGACACGGAACGGAAGTGTGTCGTTGCCGCCATAGACCGACGACGATGACGCATAGACGAAATGCTTGGCCTCACGCTGCCGAGCCAATTCCAGCATGTTGCAATGACCGACGAGGTTCGATTGCACATACGCAGCCGGATTCTCCATGCTGTAGCGGACGCCCGCCTGGGCGCCGAGATGAATGATCCGGTCAAACTCTGCGTCAGCCAGCCTGGAATTCAGTGCATCGGCATCTGAAAAATCGAGCTTCTCGAATCGGAACCGGTTTCCGAACTGCTGCCCAAGCCGCTCAAGCCGCGCCCGTTTGAGCGCAGGATCGTAATAGTCATTGAGATTATCGATGCCGATTACATGATCGCCCCGGTCGAGCAGCGCACGCGCCGCCGTCGATCCGATGAACCCCGCTACGCCTGTAACCAAAACAGCCATTGACGGCGCTTAGCCGCACCAGCAGCGCCCTTGCTAGTCCCCTACGCCGCAAGCCGCAAAGGACTGCTCTGATCTTCTATCCAGGCCTGGAACATGAGAATTGCCCAGAGTGCCGGCGTCGAGTTCCTCTGCCCGCTCAGATGCTCGCGCCAGCGACGCTGAACGATAGCAGGGTCGAAATAGCCCTGCTCGGCCAGTCGCTTGGAGTCGAGAAGCTCCTCAGCCCAAGGCCGCAGCGGACCCTTGATCCATTCGCCAACCGGGATTCCGAAGCCCGCTTTCGGCCGCTCGAACAGTTCGGCCGGTACGTCTCTCGCCAGCAGGCGTCGCAGGATTTGTTTCCCCCTGCCACCCTCGATTTTCATATGGAGGGGAATTCGAGCCGCGACTTCCGCTACCCGATGATCGAGGAACGGGACCCGGGATTCCAGACTGACCGCCATCGACGCTCGATCGACTTTGCACAGGATGTCGTCCGGCAAATACGTGACTGCATCGCAGTACATCGTTCGGATTGAGTCTGGTGCGGGCATTCCGGGATCAAGCGGGAATTGAAGCGCCTTACTTCCCCCACGCACTGGCGACTGTTGGAAGGCCCATTCATCGAGGACGCTGGTGTAAATGTCGTCGAACGAGCGCGCAGAACCCGCCAGCCTGAACGCCTTTTGGATTTTTGCGCCGAAATGCGCGCTCTCGGTACCCCGAAACGCGGCCAGCTTGCTCCAGAAGCTGGATGGTATCCGCGCAAACGGACGGCCGATCACCGACCGTACCGGCGCAGGTACTTTACTGAGCTTCGACCACAAGGATGGTGCCGCAACGTGCCGATAATAGCCGCCGAAAAGTTCGTCACCTCCGTCTCCGCTCAGGGCGACGGTCACCTTTTCGCGCGCAAAGCGGCTGACGAGGAAAGTCGGGATTTGCGACGAATCCGCGAACGGCTCGTCGTACATGGAAGGTAGCAGCGGGATGACGTCCCGCGCCTCCTCGACGGTGACATGATGTTCGTCATGCACCGTGCCGAGGTGGCGCGCTATCGCCTTCGCGTGATCCGCTTCGTTGAACTCCTTCTCGCTGAACCCGATGGTGAAGGTGCGGACCGGGATGGACGAATATTTCTGGTAGAGCGCCACCACCGTCGAACTGTCGATCCCGCCCGATAGAAAGGCGCCGACCGGCACATCAGCCATCGACTGGCCGCGGATTGCGGCCGTCAGCGCCTGCTCCAGCTCTAGAATCGCTTCATTTTCGTCGCTGTAAGGCTGTTGGAGTCCTTGGCGCACAACGTCTGCGTAAGACCAGTAGCGGGTGAGCTTTAGGCCGCCCGAGGCGTCGCCTTCTTCTGGCGCTTCGCTTCGCGGCGACTTGACGGCGCCCTGAGCGACTTCAAGGATGCAGCCCGGCTCCAACTTGAAGATGTGCCGGTAGATCGAAAGCGGCGCCGGAATGTAGTTGCGGGAAACAAAAGCGGAGAGCGCGCCCCCGTCGACTTCATTGTCGAATCGGGGATGCGCACGCATTGCCTTAAGCTCGGACGAGAACAGAAAGTCTCCTCCTATCCAGCCGTAATAAAGCGGTTTTTCCCCAAAGCGATCGCGCGCCAAGTAGAGCTTGCGAGCAGATCGGTCCCACAAGGCGAAGGCGAACATTCCCACACACCGGTCGAGTGCCATCTCAATGCCCCAGGAAAAAATCGCCTGAAGAAGAGTCTCGGTATCCGAGTGCCCGCGCCAACCTTCCGCTGGCACAAGCGCAGCCGAATCTATCTCGGCTCTCAAGGCCGCGTGATTGTAGATCTCGCCATTGTAGGTGAGCACGAAACGGCCATCCGCGGATTGCATCGGCTGGTGCCCGTGCGGAGAGAGATCGACGATCGAGAGACGGCGGTGCGCCAGCCCGATTCCTGCTTCAGAATCGACCCACAGCCCCTGGTCGTCCGGACCCCGGTGAGCCAAGCTCCCGACCATCCGGCCTGCCAAGTCCGGAGCCGTTCGCCCGCCGCTAAGAAGTCCTGCAATTCCGCACATGATATTTGTTCTACCCCGCGCGAAGCCGGCAGCGAAAGGGCCATTTGCCGCCCGCGAAAGCGCCATATAGAAAACGCTCTCCACCGGAACCCGTGCGTTCAATGAGTCTCGCCCGCAACACCGCCTACAATCTGATCGGGTCGGCGATTCCGTTGGCGGCCTCGCTCGTGACGGTTCCATTCTACCTGAAAGTCATCGGGCTTGAGCGCTACGGACTGCTTGCGATCTGCTGGGTGATTCTGGGTTACATGGAGGTGTTCGAATTCGGGCTTGGCACCGCGACGGCACAGCGTGTTGCATTGCTCAAAGATAGCGGCCGCAAAGCCCGATCTGAGACAGTTTGGGGTTCGCTTTTCCTGTCTTTAACGCTCGGAGCGGCGGGAGCCCTGCTGTTCACCGCAGTCGGGCCTGCAGTCCTGCACGCTACAATGGAGCAACGATCGAGCTTCACTCGGGAGGTCGCCGATGCTGTTGTGTGGCTGGCGTTGCTAATCCCATTGACGACTTGCCAGAGCGCACTCGCCGGCGCGCTTCAGGGGCGGCAGCAATTCCTCCGATTGAACCTGATCAGAGGCATCGGCAGCGCAGCGTTCGCTGTAGCGCCTCTCGCCGCTGCAATATCCATCGGGCCCGGGCTCAGGGTCCTCATTATCGCCTTGGCGGTGGTGCGCGCTTCGACCGTTGTCACCTTGCTCGTCGCATGCCGAAGTGCAGTGCCGCTGGGTCCGGCGAAGCTCCCTTCTTCCACCACCTTGAAGTCTCTTCTCAGTTTCGGAGGGTGGGTGACTGGTGAGGGTCTCCTGGCACCGCTCCTGCTTTCGGCGGAAAAGCTCGCCATCGGTTGGTTCATGACGGCTACTGCGGTTTCGCTGTACATGATCCCATTCAACGTCCTGTCCAGATTACTGCTGCTTCCGCAAAGCCTCGCGGGCGCGCTGATCCCCCGCTTTGCTGGCATGGATGAAGCACGGGCCGGGGCAACAACCCGCGAAGCACTGCGCAATCTGGAATTGCTGACTACGCCGCTGGCGGTTTTGGCGTTGCTCGTCTTAAAGCCGTTCTTGTTGGTGTGGATCGGACCAACCCTCGCCGATGATTGTGCACCAATCGGAATCATCCTGGTCGTTGGCTTCTGGTTCAATTCGTTCAGCCATGTGCCCTATGCGCAATTGATCGGAACTGGCCGTCCAGACCTCGTCGTGAAAATAACCCTGCTTCAGTTCCTGCCCTACCTGGCGCTGCTATATGTCATCGTCCCAACTGGCGGCGTGATTGGAGCTGCAGTTGCTTGGTCCGGGCGCAACGCCCTCGAGTTAGTGCTGTTCGTTGCCGCTACTCGCGAATTGCACCTCTTGAGCCAAATCACTCTCATTCCAGCAATTCTTGTCGTCGCCGCCGCTGCGATCGCCTTTTTTGCCCCCCCACCTAGTATCGCCGGAACAGTGTCATTGCTCGTGATCGTAACTGCTGCTGTCGTCCGAATGGTGGGAACCCTCCCGACACAGCGCTCGGAATTTCTCGGCGCAGTCCGACCTCGAGATCTCCGTTGAGCGCAAATGTCTAAGAAAGAACCCGCGCAATCCGCCTCAAGGCGCTCGATCCCCGGGCCGTGGCCGCAAGGTCAGACTGAAGCCGTCCCGAACTGCCCGGTTTGCGGCAACAGTGAGCGAGACCTGCTCTATTCGGATTTGGCGGACAGGGTCTTCTTTTCGGCCCCAGGCCTTTGGAACTCATGGCGTTGCCGCCGGTGCGAGAGTGCATATCTCGATCCGCGCCCGACTGAAGACAGCATCGAGCTTGCGTACCGCCGTTACTATACTCATCATGAGCAACCATCCGCCTCCGTGGTCCCGTCGCTTCGGACGAAATTCGGCAATGGCTATCGTAACGAACGTTACGGCGCCTCACTTACGCCGGCATCGAGGCTAGGCAAATATATCGGCAGGGTTCCGCCAATCGGCGGGGGAATAGACAGCCAATACCGCTATCTGCCCCGTCATCCCGGGCGCGTTCTCGACATCGGCGCCGGCGGTGGGGACTGGTTGGAATTGGCACGCTCGTGCGGCTGGCGGGTCGCTGCGGTCGAGCCCGATCCGGAAGCCCGCGAACGCAGTCAAAAAAAGGGAATCGATGCAAGACGTTCGCCCGAGGATTGGATGGCGTCGGCCGATCAATTTGACGCAATCACGATCAATCATGCGATCGAACACGTGCATGATCCGCACGCTCTCCTCAGCGCCGCCTTTGCGTTGTTGAAATCCGGCGGGCAGCTCTTTGTTGAAACGCCGAACATAGATGCGCTTGGGCACCAGATTTTCGGGCGCGATTGGGTCGCTTTGGATCCTCCTCGCCATCTCATTCTCTTCAATCGCAAGAGCCTTCAGGAATCCGTCAAGTCTGCCGGCTTTCATCGAATCCGATTTCGGCACCGACCGTCACCGCTCCCGGAGACCTATGGTGAAAGCGAGCGAATTGCAGCGGGGCTTGACCCACACAATCCACCGGACGCGCCTAAAGCATTAGCGCCAGGCTTCTGGAAGTTGCGCGCCATGTTGCAACCGTCGCGCTCTGAATATCTCACTCTCACGGCGATGAAGGAATAGTAGGCTGCGGATCTCTATCGCCATGGCCACCTATCAGGGCGCAGAGTTCCTCGGCGAACAACTGGAGAGCATCGCGAAACAGACCCGGCAGCCGGATGAGCTGATTGTCAGCGACGACTGCTCGACGGACGAAACGGTGGCCATCGCCAACCGCTTTGCCGAGGGTGCGCCGTTTGCGGTCCGCATCTTTCTGAATGAGCGGAATCTCGGGTTCAGCGGCAACTTCGAGCGCGCACTCGCCAAAAGCGAAGGGGACCTCATTTTTTTTTCCGATCAGGATGACGTGTGGTTTCCCGGCAAGATCGAGCGCATAACTGCCGAGTTTGAACGCAGCGCCGGTGTTTTGGCTGTGATTCACGATCAACGAACGCTGGACCAGCGTTCCGGGCGGATCTTTGAACGAAGCTATTTTGACAATCAAAAGGCGTTGGGATTGGCCGACAAGGAACTGGTCTCCGGCAACTTCACCGCGCTGCGTCGGGAACTCGTCAACATTGTGCTGCCGTTCCCTCCGCAAATCGCATACGACTTCTGGATTGCTCGGCTTTCCACCGCATTGAATTGCAGGGCGGTCATTCGCGAACCGCTGCAGCTTTACCGGCGTCACTCTTCAAACCTCAGCCAGCCTGTCTTGTCCAATCCGCGTCCGACACTGCTTTCGGAACTCAGGCGAATGGGACCCAAGGATCCGAGACCTCATTGGCTTGAAACACTTGAGCAGTGTCAGCTGGCATCGACCCGGGTCCAGGAACGTTCGGGCGCGATCGACGAATGTTTGGGACAGGGTCGCGCGAAGGCTTCTCTCGCCGGGCTGTCGCTGCAGATGCGGTCCCTCGAAAGGCGGATCGAAGTCATGAGCCTGCCGCCGCTACGCCGGAGGATCGAGGTCTTCCGAAGCTGGCGGGGCGGAGTCTACGATCAGTTCTCAGGCGCCAAAAGCGCAATCAGGGATTTGCTTCAGCCTCTACCGCGGCGGTACTGACGGACGAGGTGGTGCTCCTAATCACCCGAGCCGGATTGCCAGCGACGATGGTATGTGGCGGCACATCCCGGGTGACGACACTTCCGGCGCCCACGATGCTGCCCGCACCCACGGTAACTCCTCCGAGAATAATGGCGCCGGCCCCAATCCAGACGCCACTCTCGATTTTGAGCGGAGCGTCGAGATAAGTTCGATGGCCGAGAATGAACTGCTCCGGATCGAGCTTCGCACCAATCAGCATGCAGCGGGCTGAAAGGATGACATCATCTTGGATTTCAATCGGGCTCCGTGCATTCACGAAGACACCATGATTGATCGCACAGTTGCGCCCAAGCGAGATTCTGCTCGGGTTTATGGCTGTGAAATTGCCATGCACCTCGACACGGCGGTGGAACAGCAGCAATGCCTTTGCCTGCAACAGCCTCCGCGTTATCTCACCCACGAAGCCTCCAATGCGAAACAACTTCGCGCCAACGTTACGAAGCAACCCTGCTCCAAGCAATCGCTGACGCCTTCCTGAGGAACAAATGACCCGAAAGAAGCGAAGTTGGGGTAGGACTCTCGAATTCGCGCACGGGCTTGATTTTCCGCTTGCACTTACAAGTGCATGGAGCCTTGGCCTTCGCATCGCCGGCCTTGTAAGCACGTTCGCTCTCGGCGTTGTCCTTGCGCGCGCACTTGGGCCAGCGGAATACGGGGTTTATGGGTTGGTGACGACCGTCGCTGGGCTGCTGATGACGGTAACGCAGCTCGGAACGCCGCAGCTTGCAGTTCGCGATTTCAGCATCCTGTCAGAAGCCGGGCAATGGGAAGAAGTTGAGCGGCGGCTACTCCAATATGCGGTGAGCACGACCACGATTGCGGCAGTTGTCGGCGTACTTGCAACAGGGACCGCAGATTTGATGGAGGGGAACCCCAGAACGGTCCTGCTCATCGCGCAAGGTGCAATTTTGACGCTGCTCATGGGAGTCACATCTCTGGCGGCATCGATGCTCCGCGGACTTGGAGCGATGATCAAAGGTCAGGTGATGGACATATTGATCCGGCCTGCTCTCGTCTTTCTCGCGGCTCTCTTGCTCCTCCAAGGAGAGCGGTCAATCAATTCAGTGCTTGCGTTGTGGCTACAAATTGCAGTGACGCTGATCTCTTCAGTCATCAGTGTCCAGTGGATCATGGGCTGCATACCTGAGCGGCGGCGGAGTCGGCGGGCCCCCCGCGGCTTGGTGCACTTCGGTTGGCTCAAAACCGCTATCCCTCTTGGAATTGTGGACATGCTCCGACAGCTGAGCGGCGCATACAGCGTTATCTTCGTCGGCTGGCTTGCGTCCGCCATGGATCTCGGGGTTTTCAGAGTAGCAGTTGCCTGCGGCGTAGTCTTTGCGATGCCGGTGACGATCTTCCATGTCGTTTTCGCCCCGAGGATGGCCCAACTTAACCAAGCGGGAAAGCAGCGCGATCTTCAACTTCTCCTGAGCAACACGACAATGGCCATGCTTGCGATCATGGTACCGGCGACACTCGCCAGCTGGTTTCTTGGGAAGATAGCGATAAGCTTCGCGTTCGGCCCACAATACGCTCCGGCATGGCTGCCCCTCTTCTTTCTCTGCTTCGCACAACTCATTTACGCGGCATTCGGGATGGGACCGATCCTGCTCGCGATGTGCGGAGGTGAAAGACGGTTGACGCTAATCTACATTCTTGCCGTCGGATCGGGCATTCTATTGACTCTGCCGCTAACGTGGCGGTGGGGTCCGGCCGGAGCAGCCGCCGCCTCCAATTTGACTGCAATCATAATCGGGCTCGGATCGAGGCAATACGGGAAGAAGCATCTGGGAGTGGATGTCTCCGCCACCATTCTTTCTCGATCGTAGCTTCGCCCCGAACAATCTTAAGGAACCGAACAAGATCAGGAATGGCAATGCAAACAAAGTATAACGCGTTTCACTGCCATGGAATGGGATGTAGATCGCAGCTGCATACAGCACCGGTACCGCGAACAGATTAAATCTGAACCCCCAAAGCCCGAAGGCGATGATCGAAAGGTCCAGCGCGACGAAGAGTAGTTTTAAGATGTACCAAATCGCCGTTCCTTTCGCGAACCGGAACGAAATTTCGTCGGATCTCGTGCCGATCCACAATCGCGGATAGCGAACAACCCAAGCTCTCACCGTACCAAGAGGGTCGGACTTCATATGATCGATCGCCATGCGCTGGAGCCCCTTGTCGTCGTTCCAGTGCGATCGGACGAACCGCTCCTCCTGCGGCGAGCGGAAGGCATATGCCGGAAATTGGGGATGCTGAAGTCCAGCCGAATACCAGTCGGCGTTTCGCTCCCATGTTCCCGCCCAGAGGTTTTGGCCCAACCGGCCCTCCGACAGGTGTCCGGTGACAGCGATCCATGGTGCAACCAGTAAATATGCGACCAGCGCCATTACCCACGTTCGCCGCTGGTGAAGGAAAAAGCCGAAAAGCGCCGCGAATAGCGGCAACAGGAGCAAGGTATCCCGGCATAAAATTGAAAGCCCCAGAAGCAAACCGGCGGTGACGTGCATTTTGCGATAGAGGGCAAGCCATGCCAACCACACCAGATTTCCGTAAAGCGATTCCGACAACAGCCGAAGATCGAATATCGCGAGGAATGGGCATGCGGCGATGCATAGTCCCGCCACGAAACCTCCGCGATTTCGAAAGACGAGATAAGTAGCAACACCGGAGAAGATGGTGAGTGCGCTTTGCACGAGCATCGGCAGCGCCCAGCCAAACATTGTGATCGCAAGGAAAGCTGGATAGCCAGGCGGCCGTAACGCTGTCGGAAGATGCCCGCTGCGCATTCGGAAAGCCATTTCGGCGTAATATTGAGAATCGCCGCTAAAGACCTGAACCCCAGGGTCAAACAGCAACAAGAGCACAAGCCGCGCGAGCACTCCGGAGGCGACAATCCACAGGATGGAACGCAATCCCAATCTCCTGAGTACGCCGCGATTTGCGCGCTAGTAACCGCCGCCGCTGTTTGATTTCAAGGGCGTTTTAGCCTCGAGCGCTCCAGGCTTTGGCGGATCGACATCGGCCGCAGCCTGTCTGGTCGATCTACGATCCTGCAGTGCGAGACTTACTCACTCGACTAATTGCGAAGCTTCCGGAGCTACCCTAGGCGTGGAGTGTGACGTCCGTTTTCACGCATCCAACAACCAATGCTCCCCTCAGGCGAGTGGGAGATTTTTACCAGTCAGATGACGGCTCACGTTTCCCGCTCATCAATGGTGTCCCGCGCTTTTGTGAGCGTGAAAACTACACCGCCAGCTTCGGGAAACAGTGGAATCTGTTCGAGAAGACCCAGATCGATCGCGAAAGCTCAAAGGAAGGCATCAGCGCCCGAAGGCTATTTGCGGAAACCCAGTGGGATCCCGCGCTCCTGGACGGAGCAGACATTTTGGAAGTCGGCTCGGGCGCGGGCCGCTTCAGCCGAGTGATTCTGCAGAAGACCGCGGCGAACCTGTACAGCATCGACTACTCTAATGCGGTCGAGGCAAACTACCGCAATAACGCGGACTTCGGCTTACACCGCTTCTGGCTCGCCCAAGCCAGCATTTATGAAATGCCGTTTGCCAACAACAGGTTCGACAAGGTCCTCTGCCTGGGGGTTCTTCAACACACTCCTGATTTCGAACGCTCTGTAGTGTCGCTGATAGCAAAGGCGAAACCGGGCGGCGAAATCGTTGTCGACTTTTATCCAATAAGGGGTTGGTGGACCAAGCTCCACGCCAAATATCTGCTTCGGCCACTCACCAGGCGCATGGATCACGAGCAGTTGTTGCGGGTCATAGACCGTAGCCTCGATCCGCTGATTGTCTGCGCTCGATCGCTGCGTAGGGCGAAGCTCGGCGCTCTGACGCGATTTCTGCCGCTGGTCGATCTCCAAACGATCCCGGCACGCCTCTCCGAGGCCCAGAAACGTGAATGGGCGCTCCTCGACACATTCGATATGTTCTCGCCAGAACATGATCACCCGCAGAAAATCGACGCCGTCGCGCGAATGTTTGAGCGCCGCGGTGCGAAGGTGACTTTTGTCGGTTATCTTGAAGAACTTGGTGGCACTGCGGTCGTTCGCGCAATCAAGCAAAAGTAGCCCGTCAGCTGTGCCGGTCGGCGGCCAAAGGGGGAGCGCTTGGCGCAGCCAAAAAGACACCGCTAAGAGACCGAAATGCCGACAGTTCCAAATGCCCAGGGGATTGCAGAAGGCGCGAGCTGGCTGTTGCAAGCGCTGGACCCGAAATCCGGGTTGGTGCGGCTGGTCCGAATGGACCGGGAGGCCTATCGGGCCGCCAGTTTCCTCGACGACCGGATGTTGGCGGAGCACCGGGCAACCGCTGTCATGCCATGGGCCGATGTTGCTGCGGCGGTCTCGCCGGAGGCCAGGAAAGACGCACGCTGGATTTTCCACATCGGTCACGTCGGCTCGACGCTCGTGTCACGCCTCCTTGGGGAATTGCCGGACGTACTCTCGGTGCGCGAACCACGGATCTTAAGAGACGTGTCTGCGCTGCCTGCCCAACGGCGGCAACGGTTCACCGGCCCGCTTCCGCCTCTGTTCTCCCGCACATTCGCCGCGTCCGAGTTGGCGCTGGTGAAGGCGACCAGCTTCGTCAGCGAAATCGCGCCGGAGCTCGCCGTGCCGGGGCAGCGTGCATTATTCATGTATGCGAACCCGCGAAACTATGTCGCCTCGATTCTGGCGGGCGAGAATTCGCTCAAGGAGTTGACGATGCTATCGCGTTGGAGGGAGCAGCGCATCGCCGGCCGGGCGTTTGTTGCCCAACCGAATACAGCCGCCGAGTTGGCGGGGGCGGCCTGGGCCTGCGAGATGACCGCTCTCGAAGCTGCGGCGGAAGCAATGGCCGACCGGAAGATTACCTGGGCGAATTTCGACGCGATGCTTGCGGATATGCCAGCGGAATTGGGTCGCGTTGCGGCGTTTTTCGGCTTTGCTGCCAGCGATGCGCAGCTGCAGGCGATCGGGGAGGGACCGCTGATGCAGCGCTATTCGAAGGCGCTGGAATATGACTACAGCCCTTCCCTTCGCCGTGATCTGATCGCCGAAACCGATGCGGCGAACCGGCCCGACATCGACAGAGCCATTGCGATGCTGCACTCTGCCGCCGAAACGTCGCCTCTTCTTGCTCGCGCGCTCGATCGCGCAAAGGACGATTGATGTATCGAATTTTGCAGATCCTGATCCCGCAAGAGGTTGACGAGTGCAAGCAGATTGCAGCTTCCGCGCCGTTCGTTCACGGGCGCGTGTCCAACCCGCACAACAAAGCGAAGGACAATGAGCAGCTGCACGAGCAAACGGCGTGGCAGCGGAGCGCGGAGATGCTCGGCGCGGCGTTGATGCGGAGCGATGAATTCCGGGAGTTCGCTTTCCCCGCCGAAATCGCGCCGCCGTTGATCACCCGTTACAAGCCGGGAATGAAATACGGGGCGCATGCCGATGCGGCGTTCCTGCCGCTCCCTGGCGGGGCCATCCGAAGCGACCTCAGCTGCACGATCTTCCTCAATGAGCCGGAGAGCTATGAGGGTGGCGCGCTCCATATCCGGCTCGGCGATGGCGAGCTGCGCTTCAAGTTGAAGCCGGGCGAGGCGATCGTCTACCCTTCGGACACCTTTCACGAAGTCGAGCCGGTCACGAGTGGTGAACGGCTGGTCGCGATCACCTTCATCCAGAGCCGCGTGCCCGACCCGTTCCGCCGTAATCTATTGTTCGACTTGAATGAGGTTGCCGCTTTCGAGGGGCTCACCATGGCGCCCGAGAACTTCAGCCGGCTTCAACTCGTCCAGGCAAACCTGCTCAGATACTGGGGCGAGAAACCCTAACTGGAACCGCTACGCCGCCTTTTTCAGGTGCTTCCGCCCGAGTAGCTCGGCGATCTGCACGGCATTCAGCGCCGCGCCCTTGCGCAGGTTGTCGCTGACAACCCAGAGGGAAAGCCCGTTCTCGACCGTCGGGTCTTCGCGGATGCGACTGACGTAGGTCGCATAATCGCCCACCGCCTCGACCGGGGTGACGTAACCGCCAGCCTCGCGCTTATCGACGACCATTACGCCCGGCGCCTCGCGAAGGATATCGCGCGCCTCGTCGGCCGAGATCTCGTTCTCGAACTCGATGTTCACAGCCTCGGAGTGACCAACGAACACCGGTACTCGGACGCAGGTCGCGGTCAGCTTAATCTTCGGGTCGAGGATTTTCTTGGTCTCGACCACCATCTTCCATTCTTCCTTGGTCGACCCGTCGTCGAGGAAGACGTCGATGTGCGGGATCACGTTGAACGCGATCTGCTTGGGGAAGAATTCCGGCTCGTTGGCATCGCCGACGAAGATGTTGCGCGATTGGTTGAAAAGCTCGTCCATCCCCGCCTTGCCCGCTCCGGAAACCGACTGGTAAGTCGCGACCACGACGCGCTTGATCTTCGCTGCATCGTGAAGCGGCTTCAACGCCACCACGAGCTGCGCGGTCGAGCAGTTCGGGTTCGCGATGATGTTCTTCCGGGTGTAGCCGTTGATCGCCTCCGGGTTCACTTCCGGCACGATCAGCGGAACGTCTGGGTCCATCCGGAAAAGCGAGCTGTTGTCGATGACAGTGCAGCCTGCCTCGGCGGCCTTGGGCGCATAGATCTTGGTGGGACCGGACCCGGCTGCGAACAGGGCCATGTCCCAGCCCGCAAAATCGAAATGCTCGAGGTTCGCGACCTTCAACTTCTCGCCGGTCTCGCCAAAATCGATGATGTCGCCGGTCGAGCGCGCCGACGCGACCGCCGCCACTTCGTCCAGCGGAAATTGCCGCTCGGCGAGGATGTTCAGCATCTCGCGCCCGACATTTCCAGTCGCACCGACAACCGCGACCCGGTAGCCCATCACAAATCTCCGAATTTGGGATCCCAAAATTGGGAGCCGCGCTCTATCCCAAGGAAAAGGGAAAATCGACTGCTTTTTACCACAACGCACCGCCGCAGGCGAATTTGCGACCGGCTGGCGTTATACGCGAATGACGATAAGGGAGCTGGAATGAGTTCCGACAAGGGCCCTGAAACGAAGATCGTGCACGGCGGCCGCCGAAAGGAATGGCTACACCAGATGGTCAACGTGCCGGTCTCGCGCACCTCGACCGTGCTGTTCGACAGCGTCGAGGACATGCATGCGTCTTACCCGCCGAAACAGGGACGGCCGAGCTACGGCAGACACGGGACCTATACGCAATGGTCGCTTGCGGAAGCGCTAACCGACCTCGAGCCCGGTGCTGCTGGGACCGCCCTCTTCCCGTCTGGAGTTGCGGCGATCTCGATTGCGCTTCTGAGCGTGCTCTCGCCGGGCGACGAATTGCTGATGATCGACAGCACCTACGGCCCCACCCGCACCTTCTGCGACAAGGAGCTGAAGAGGTTTGGAATCAACACGCGCTACTACGATCCGCTTGCCGGCGCAGAGGAGCTGTCGGGGGTGATCGGGGATAAAACCCGCGCGATCTTTCTCGAAAGCCCGGGCTCACTCACCTTCGAGGTGCAGGATGTACCCGGCATCTGCGCGATCGCACATGAGCGCGGGCTCACCACCCTCCTCGACAATACCTGGGCCACACCGCTGTTCTTCCCGGCGGTCGGATGCGGAGTCGACCTCACGATCCTAGCTGGGACGAAATATATCTCCGGCCATTCGGATGTGATGTTCGGCTCGGTTACAGCGGCGCCGTCGCATTGGCCGCGGCTGCAGCGAACCGCCGCGCTTTACGGCCAGTATCTCAGCCCCGACGATGCGTTCCTCGGTGCGCGAGGCTTACGGACGCTCTCGGTGCGGCTTCGCCAACATGAAGCGAATGCGCTGAAAGTGGCGCAGTGGCTGGATGAGCAGCCGCAGGTCGCGCGCCTGCTTCACCCTGCGCTCGAAAGCTGCCCGGGTCACGAATATTGGAAGCGCGATTTCAATGGCTCGACCGGCCTGTTCTCGTTCGTACTTGCTGGTGGCGACAACACGGCCCGCGACAGACTGATCGATTCGCTCGAGCTGTTCGGCATCGGGTACAGCTGGGGCGGCTTCGAAAGCCTCGCGGTGCCCGCCGACGGTACTCGAACGGCGAACAAGCCCGAGTATGAAGGACCGTTAGTGCGGCTGCATGTCGGCCTGGAAAATCCGGACGACCTCATCGCTGACTTGGCGCAAGCTTTGGCAAAGTACCCGGCGGTCTGAGCTTCACCTGCAAGGAAGCGTACCTAACGCGCGACGCCGTTCCTCCAGTCGTCTGCCCCGCCCTTTTGCGCGGCAGACATCCTGCCGCTGGCTCCTGTGGCCGCCTCAAACGACAGCTGAAAGATGTCGAAGCCCCGGATCGGATCACAAAACTTGAGCCCGCAAAGCTCGCCAATTCTCCACACGACGTGAGCGTGAACCTCCATGTCACCGACCTGGAGAAATACCTCACGGCCCTTCTTCGGCGCCTCTCGGGCGCGCAGGCGTGCGCCCACCTCCGAAATATCGAAGAGAATGGCGGGATGCCGGTCGCTCATGGTGATCAAAAGCGCCGGCAGCGGCGCAGTCACGCGCTTGGCTGAGCGGCGGCCGCCGCCATTACGTTTTCCGAATGGCATGAGAATAGGTCCAGTTGTCCACGCGGCCCCTTAGTGCGTAGTGGATTAACGTGTTACGGTCGAATGTAGTTAACGCAGATCATGAATTCCCGATGGTAAGCCCACGAAGACGCTTCGATCCAAAGACGCGATGGAGCATCGCTCGCCTAATCCATCGCCACGTGGGGAGCACCGCCGGTTTGCCGGCCGGTTCGCTTCATCAGCAGAAGCAGCGGAAGGACGGCAAAGGTGATGATCATCATCAGCTTGAAGTCGTCGAGATAGGCGATGAACAGCGCCTGCCTCGTTATCTCCGCATTGACGTAAGCGAGTGCGGCGTTGCCGTAACGGCTGAGATTTTCAAGGAGGACCGAGTTCGCCAGCGGCAACTTGTTTTGGGTTATGCCGGCAGCCATGTCGGCGTGCGAAATCTGAGTCAGCCGGACCAACTCGGTACTCACGACAGAAATGCCGATCGAGCCGCCGATGTTGCGCGACAAGTTCAAAAGCGCCGCCCCAGTGGTCCTGAAATGCGTCGGCAGCGTTTCGAACGCGAGCGTCTGCAACGGCACGAAAATCAGCCCCAGTCCGAGGCCTTGGACCACGCCGCTGACAATCACCGGCGTCGACGGCTGCTCAATGGCAAAGCCGGTCATCATGTAGAGCGACACGCCCATCAAGATCACTCCCGAACCAACTAAAAGGCGGGCGTCGATTTTCCCCGCCAATCGCCCGGCGATCAGCATGGAGAACAATGTTCCAAAGCCACGCGGAGCGGTCAGGAAGCCGGACTGCAGAACCGAATAACCGTAAAGGTTCTGCAAAAGCGGCGGCAGCAGAGCGAGACCACCCAGTAACAGCACGCCCGTGACTGCCATGAACAGGACACTCACCGCAAAATTGCGGTCCATGAAAATCGCCCGCTCAAACAGGGGTCGCTTGGCCGTGACCTCATGCACCAGGAACATCCAGCCGGTGGCAATCGCAACCCCGAGCTCGATTGTGATCTCCCAGCTGGAGAACCAATCCTTCTGTTCTCCGCGGTCGAGACAAAGCTGCAATGAGGCAAGCCCAATCGCCAGCAGTCCGAACCCGAACATGTCGAACTTGCGATCGTGTGTGCCCGACTTTGGCATGAACGGCAGCATGATGAGGATGCACAGAACGCCGACGGGCAGGTTGACCAGGAAGACCCAGCGCCAATCGTAATTGTCAGTAAGCCAGCCGCCGATCACGGGACCCAGGATCGGCCCGATCATAACGCCGCCGCCGAACAGCGCCATTGCCTGGCCGTGCTTCTCGCGCGGGTTGATGTCAAACAGTGTCGCCTGGGCAAGCGGCACGATGAAGGCGCCCCCAACGCCCTGGACGGCGCGAAAGAGCACCATTTCCGGAAGCGAAACGGCAGTGGCGCACAACAGAGACGCGACGGTAAACACCACCACCGAGATCAGCATCAGTCGTTTTCGCCCGACCCGGTCGGCAAGCCAGCCGCTGATCGGGAGAGCGATCGCCGAGGCGACGATATAGCTGGTTAGCACCCAATTGATCGTGTCCTGCGTCGCGCTGAGGCTCGCCTGCATGTGCGGCAGAGCGACGTTGGCAATGGTCGTGTCGAGCACCTGCAACAGGACCGCCGCCATGATGCCGACAGTGACGATCAGCCGCTGGCCTGTCGGTAGCGGGTGGGTTGCTTCGGCCGCGCTGGCCATTGGCGGCGTTCCTACTTCTTGCCGTTGCCGTCGAAATAGACGGTCGCGTCGACTGACAGCCCGGCAATCATCGGCCGCGACGGCTTGCCATTGAAGGCGATCCGTACCGGCACGCGCTGAGTGACCTTCACCCAGTTGCCGTTGGCATTTTGAGCGGGAAGCAGCGAGAATTCGCTACCGGTGCCGGCGCCGACGCTTTGCACGTGTGCCGGGAAGGCCACTCCGGGATAGGCGTCGACCTTGATCTCGGCGCGCTGACCCGGAACCATCCGGCCGACATCCTTCTCCTTGAAGTTCGCCTCCACCCAGGGCGCGGTGTCGTGGACGATCGACAGCATTCCAAGTCCTTCGGCGGCCATTTGACCGACCTGGAGATTGTCGGCGTTTTCGACTTCGCCATCCATCGGCGCGTGCACTTCGGTTCGCGAAAGGTCGAGCGTCGCCTTGTCCACCGCAGCCTGCGCTTGTGCGATCGAGGGCTGCTGGCCCGGAGCAATCGCCGCCTGGGCGTTCGCCGCGCGCGCTTTCGCGTCCGCAACCTGCTGTTCGGCTTCTTTTACCTTGTTGAGCGCATCCTCGTAATCCGCGCGAGTCGTGAAGCCCTGCTTCAACAGGGCCGATTGGCGATCGAGCGCATGCTGCTGGATCGCGAGATTCGCCTGCTCTCCGGTGATATCAGCGCCGGTTCCAGCAGCCTGCGTCTTCAGCTGCGTGGTCTGAAGCTTGGCTGCCGCGAGCTGTGCCTGCGCCTGTTCGAGAGCTACGCGGTACGGCGCCGGGTCGATTCGGAAGAGAAGGTCGCCCTTTTTCACGTGGCTGCCATTCTTCACGTCCACCTCAAGGACGGGGCCGGTCACCTGCGCGCTAACGGAGACGATGTCCTGCTTTATCTGAGCGTCATCGGTCGAAACGCTCTTGCCGCCCGTCAGCCACCAGTAACCGCCGAGCGCGAGAAGCAGCAGCGGCACGATCAGCATCAGCGCCGGACGCACGGCCGAGCGCCGGTTCCGGACGATCACGGTTTCGGCGTCGCCGGCACCGGCATCGTTCGCCTCGACCTGCTCACCGTCGAGCTTGTCCCGTTTCATCTCGTTCACGCGGTCGCCCTCTTTTTCTGCTGTCCCGCCGCGACATTGCCGCGGATCTTGAGCAGGTCCCTGTGGAACTGCTCGACTTCGCTGCCATCCAACCCGCTCAACGCCTGCGCCGTCAGCTCGGCTGCAACAGCCTTGAGCTTTCGGATCAGCGGTTCCGCCTTTGGGGTGATCTCAAGTCGCCACGCGCGCCGGTCGGCCGGATCGGGTCTGCGCTCGACCAGACCCGTCTCCTCGAGCCGGTCGATCACCCGGCAAAGGGTGATCGGCTCCATCTCCAGGATTTCGGCGAGTTCGACCTGGCGAAGGCCGGGTTGACGCTTCAGCCGCGCCAACGTTTTCCACTGGACGCGCGTGATCCCAAAGTCGACGGCCCTCTGATCGAAGGCGCGGCGGATAGTGCGCGCAGTCTCGTTGATCTCGAAGAGCAGGTCTTCCATAGGCGCAGGATATAATAAGCGTTGCTTATTAGTTCAATGTCAAAACGTAACGGTTGAGCGACCACTTGGTTGCCATCGTTGGGAAGGATTAACTACGTGCGCTGCTGCTGGCCGGTTGGTCGACAGGCACTTGCCATCCCCCGCCGCTTCGCTATTTAGCGCGCCTGCTTCGGGTTGGCCCGAAGCTGCTCCCCGGTAGCTCAGCGGTAGAGCATCCGACTGTTAATCGGACGGCCGCCTGTTCGAATCAGGCCCGGGGAGCCATCTCATCCATCGATCGCCGCCATCAGCGTCGCATTTCCGCCCGCTGCCGTGGTGTCAATGCAGGTGACACGCTCAGTCGCGAAGCGCGCGATATAATGCGGTCCGCCAGCCTTGGGACCAGTTCCAGAGAGGCCTTCGCCGCCGAACGGCTGGCTTTCGACGACCGCGCCGATCTGGTTGCGGTTGACGTAGAGATTGCCGACGCGGGCATGGCTCTCGACAAAATTGGCGACGCTGTCGATGCGGCTCTGGACGCCAAGGGTGAGGCCGTAGCCGGTTGCGTTGATGTCTTCGATTACCCGGCCGAGATCCTCAGCGGCGAATCGGACGACGTGCAGGATCGGACCGAAATTCTCGCGATTCAAATCCTTTAGCGACCTGATCTCATACATTGCGGGAGCGACGAAGGTTCCGTTCCTCGCCTCCGGCGGAAGCTCGATCCGGCACACCCGCTTGGCATTCTTGTCGAGCCACTTCACATGCTCATCCAGGGCCTTCTTCGCGTCGGCATCGATGATGGGCCCCACGTCCGTTGCCAGATCGCTTGGGTCGCCGATATTCAGCGCCTGCATCGCTCCGGCAATCATTGCGATCATCGGATCGGCGATGTCTTCCTGGATAAACAATACACGCAGAGCCGAGCAGCGCTGTCCGGCGCTTTGGAACCCCGACGAAATGACGTCGCGCGTCACCTGTTCGGGCAGCGCTGAGCTGTCGACGATCATCCCATTCTGGCCGCCGGTTTCCGCGATGAATGGAATGATTGGCCCCGACCGCTCGGCAAGAGTCCTGTTGATGATCCGTGCCGTGTCGGTCGAGCCGGTAAAAGCGACTCCGCGCATCAGTGGGTGCGCTGTGAGCGCTCCGCCGACACGGCCGTCGCCAGGCGCGAGCTGAACCACCTCACGCGGAACTCCCGCCTTGTGGAACAGGTCGATCGCCAAAGCACCAATCAGCGGGGTCTGCTCGGCCGGCTTGCCGATCGCGCAATTTCCCGCCGCCAGCGCCGCGGCGACCGGTCCGGCGAAAATCGAAAGCGGGAAATTCCACGGTGAAATGCACACGAACACACCACGCCCGTGCATCCGAAGCTGGTTTTGCTCACCCGTGGGACCCGGAAGCGGCAGCGGCCCAGAAAATTGCCGTCGGGCCTCGGAAGCATAGAAGCGCAGGAAGTCAACCGCCTCGCGGACCTCCAGCACTGCGTCCGCCAACGTCTTCCCAGCCTCGCGAATGCACAGCGAAAAGAATTCTTCGCGATACTCTTCGAACAGGTCCGCGGCGCGGTTGAGCAAAGCCGCCCTCGCCTCGCCCCCGAGTGCATCCCACGCCGATTGCGCGGCGGCTGCGGCGGTAACGCCGGCGCCGATATCGGCTTCGGTCGCGTCTCTCACCTCACCGACAACAATCCTGTGATCGTACGGCGCGAGGACCGCCCTCGCCTCGCCGCCCAAGCCTAAGGTCGGCCCTGCGCTCCAGCTCCGGCTCTCCAGCCGCCGCAGCCGTTCCATCAGCGGCTCTCGAACCAGCGGATCGGAAAGGTCAACTCCGGCGCTGTTATGCCGCTGCAGCCCGAAGATGTCGCGCGGCAGGGGGATCCTCGGATTGCGCTTTGGCTCAAGCGCCCCCAACTCGATGACCGGATTCTTCACCAGCTCGTCGAGCGACACATGCTCATCAGCGATGCGGTTGACGAAGCTGGAGTTGGCCCCGTTTTCCAACAGTCGCCGCACGAGGTAGGCAAGCAGATCCTTGTGGTTGCCGACCGGCGCATAGATCCGCACCGGCGTCGGCTCCTCACCCCGCGAGCGCTCCAGCTCCGCCAGCTCCTCGTACAGCGTCTCGCCCATTCCGTGCAGCCGCTGGAACTCGAACGGCGTATCGCCTGCGAGAGCCTTCACCTGGCCGATGGTATTGGCGTTGTGGGTAGCGAACGCCGGGTAGATGACGTCGCCAGCGCCGAGCAGCTTTTTCGCGCAAGCGAGATAGGAAACGTCGGTCGCCACCTTGCGCGTGAACACCGGATAATCGGAAAGGCCGCCGACCTGCGCGGCCTTGATTTCGGTATCCCAATAGGCGCCCTTGACCAGGCGGACCATGAAACGTCGGCCATTAGTGCGGGCGAGATTCGCCACCCAGTCGCACAGTGGCACTGCACGCTTCTGATAGGCCTGGATCGCAATCCCAAGTCCACCCCACCCATTCGCGAACAGCGAATCGTCGGACGCGAGGGCCTCAAACAGGTCCATCTGAAGCTCGAGGCGATCCGCTTCTTCGGCGTCGATCGTGAAATGGACGTCCGCGGCGCTGGCTTTTCCGGCAAGCTCACGAAGGACCGGCAGGATCGCGGCCTCCGCCTCATCAGCGTGGCTCCATTCGTACCGTGGATGGAGCGCCGAGAGCTTGACCGAAATTCCGGGCGAATGCCGGAAGCCGCCCTTCGCCTCCGTCGCGATGCGGTCGAGCGCCTTCGCGTAAGATCGGGCATAGCGTTCGGCGTCATCGAATGTGCGCGCTGCTTCGCCCAACATATCGAAACTGTGGCTTAGTCCCTGCGCCCGTTCAGGGGCCGCGCGTCGAAGCGCCTCGTCGATGTTCCGGCCGAAGACGAAATTGCGGCCCAGGATCTTCATCGCCTCACGAACTGCGGCCCGAACCACCGGCTCGCCAAGACGTCCAACTGCCCGGCCAAGCGATGCCCGCCAGCTGTCAGAGCGATCCTTCGCTCCTTCGATGACCTTGCCCGTCAGCAGCAGCGAAAAGGTCGCGGCATTCACGAAGGCGGAATCGGATTCGCCGATCTTTTCCGCCCACTGCGGCTTCGACAGTTTATCGGCGATCAGTTCGTCGGCGGTGTAAGCATCGGGGATCCGAAGCAGGGCCTCGGCAAGGCACATCAACGCGATGCCTTCATCGCTTCCAAGATCGTAGGTGTGGAGGAAAGCGTCGATGCCGGTCGGCTTGCCCGCCCGGACGCTTTTGACGAGCATTCGCGCCAAGGCAGCTGCGTTCTCGGCCACGTCAGGAGCAAGCCGAGCCTGCCGAATGCGCTCGAGCGCTACTTCGTTTTCATCGGGACGATAGGCGAGCCGAACTGGCCTGCGATCGATCGCCTGTATCTGTCCCGTAGACTTTGGAGTCAGGCCAGCTGCCCGTGACAATGCTTGTACTTCTTGCCCGAACCGCACGGGCATGGCGCGTTGCGGCTGATCGGCGATGGAGCGGTGGCAACCCGGCTTTGTCCAACCGCGCCAAAGTCGGCTGGTAGCGCTGACATTGGCGGCAGGTTCGACAGGATCGCCCCTGTCGACGCATCGATATCGGCAGTGTCATCCGCACCAGAGAATGGATCGATGTGCTGGGTGATGAAGGCGGGCAGAGGCGGCGGTGGCGGCGCCTGGATTTGCAGTTCCAGCCGCATCAGGATTCGAGTGACTTCCTCGCGGATCGAAACCAGCAGCCGTTCGAACAGCAGAAACGCTTCCTGCTTGTATTCGTCGATCGGCTTCTTCTGCGCGTAGCTGCGAAGGTGGATCACCTGCCGAAGCGCGTCGAGAGTCGCCAGATGCTCCTTCCAGTGGTGATCGAGCGTCTGCATCAGGATGCTTTTTTCGATCTCGCCCCAGCGTTCCGGATCCGCTTCCGCGGTTTTCGTCTCCATATGCTCGTCGGCCAGCTTCTGAAGCCGCTCGGCGATCATCTCCTGCTCGACCGCATCTTCCTGGAGCCATTCGTCGATCGGTGGCTGCAGCCCGAAGATTGCGTCGACGCTTTCTTTCAAGCCGGCGACGTCCCACTGCTCCGGATAAGTACCCGCCGGGCAATGTGCCTGAACCAGCGAAGCAGCAGTATCGGCCCGCATGTCGGCGATGACGTCGTTCACATGCTCCGCATCCATGATGTCGGCGCGCTGCTCGTAGATGACCTTGCGCTGGTCATTCATCACGTCATCGAATTCGACGACCTGTTTGCGGATGTCGTAGTTGCGTTCCTCGACCTTCTTTTGGGCGGTCTCGATGGCCTTCGAAATCCAGGGGGAAGCGATCGCCTCGCCGTCCTCCAGATTCTTGTTCATCAACCGGGCGAACATCGTCTCCGGGCCGAAAATCCGCAGCAGGTCGTCGTCGAGGCTGAGGTAGAATTTTGAGAGACCGGGATCGCCCTGGCGTCCTGAACGGCCACGAAGCTGATTGTCGATGCGCCGGCTCTCGTGACGCTCGGTGCCGAGAACATACAAGCCGCCGGCATCGAGCACCCGCTGCTTTTCCGCTGCGATTTCGGCGAGGATCTTCTTGGCTTGGGCGTCATATTCGGGAGTTCCGGCCTCAAGCTCGGAATGCTCGTCCTGCATCCGGAATTCCAGATTGCCGCCCAGCTGAATGTCCGTTCCGCGGCCCGCCATATTGGTGGCGATGGTGACCGCCCCGAGGCGCCCCGCCTGCGCCACGATATGCGCCTCGCTCTCGTGGAACCGGGCATTCAGCACCGAATGCTTGACGCCCTCCTTCTCGAGGAATTCCGACAGCATCTCCGATTTTTCGATCGAGATGGTGCCGACCAGGACCGGCTGCCCCGATTCCTGCTTAGACCGGATTTCCTTGGCGATGGCCCCGAACTTGTCGGTGATGTTCTTATAGAACTGGTCTTCCTCGTCTTTGCGCTGGACCGGGACATTGGTGGGAATGGCAACCACATTCATCCGGTAGATGTCGAAGAATTCCGGAGCCTCGGTCATCGCCGTTCCGGTCATTCCGCCCAGCTTTGGGTACATCCTGAAGTAATTCTGGAAGGTGATCGAGGCGAGAGTCTGGTTCTCCGGCTCGATGAACACGCCTTCCTTGGATTCAACCGCTTGGTGAAGTCCCTCCGACCAGCGCCGCCCTTCCATCATCCGGCCGGTGAATTCGTCAATGATGACGACCTTGCCGTCCTTGACGATATAATCGATGTCCTTCTTGAACATCGCATTGGCCCGAAGCGCCTGGTTCAGGTGATGGACGACCTGCGTATTGACGATGTCATAGAGGTTGCCGCCCTCGATCAGCCCCTCCTGCTCGAGCATCCGCTCGGCCTTCTCGGTGCCCTCTTCCGTCAACACGACAGTTCGCTGCTTTTCGTCCTTCTCATAATCGTCGGGGACAAACGTCTTCACGATCTTGTCCACCGAAATGTAGAGTTCGGATTTGTCGTCGGTGGGCCCCGAGATGATCAACGGTGTCCGGGCTTCATCGATCAGGATCGAGTCAACTTCGTCGACGATCGCGAAGTTGAAAGGCCGCTGGACCATCTGGTCGCGGGTGTATTTCATATTGTCGCGCAGATAGTCGAAACCGAATTCGTTGTTGGTGCCGTAGGTGATGTCGGACCAGTAAGCGGCGCGGCGCTCCTCGTCGGTCAGGTTGGGAACGATCACCCCGACGGTGAGCCCGAGGAAACGGTAGATCTGGCCCATCCAGTCGGCGTCACGCCGGGCCAGGTAATCGTTGACGGTGACGACGTGGACGCCCTTACCGGACAGCGCATTGAGGTAGACCGCTAGTGTGGCGACTAGCGTCTTGCCTTCGCCCGTCTTCATCTCGGCGATTTCGCCGCGGTGGAGAACGATCCCGCCGATCAGCTGGACATCGTAATGCCGCTGGCCCAGCGTCCGTTTGGCCGCCTCACGGACCGTCGCAAAAGCTTCGGGCAGGATGTCGTCGAGGCTCTGGCCCTCCGCCAGCCGCCGCTTGAAGATCTCCGTCTGACCGCGGAGTTCCTCGTCCGTCAGCGCCTCGATCGTCGGTTCGAAGCCGTTGATCGCGGTGACATATTTCCCCAACCCACGGACATAACGGTCGTTTGCCGATCCGAAGATCCTCTTGGCCAATGGGGCGAACACGTGAATTCCTTTAGATGCTCTTGGCACGCGGCGGAATGGCGGCGTGCCGGATCAGCGCGCGGGCGTTGGCGCGCGATGTAGGAAGCACCCTTCCGCTAGTCAATTTAACAACGGGCTAGAGATTGCCCTCAAGCCACTGTTGAATGTGGCTGCGCGGAGCGGCGCCCACCTTCTGGGCAATCGGCTGGCCGCCCTTGAACAGCAGCATCGTCGGAATCCCGCGAACACCGTAGCGAGCCGGGACATCCGGATTTTCGTCGATGTTGAGCTTGGCGACCGTCACCTTTTCGCCGAGTTCGTTGGAAATTTCCTCGAGCGCCGGAGCAATCATCCGGCACGGCCCGCACCATTCGGCCCAAAAATCGACCAGCACCGGGCCCGAAGCGCCCAGCACATCGTTTGAAAAGCTCTGGTCGGTAACCGTCTTGGTAGCCATCGGGCCTGCCTCCTTGAGAGTCGTCTGACGGCCATATGGGAGCGCTTACAGCCGCTCTCAAGCGGCAAGTTCAAACAAGCGCGCCGCGGCTGTGTATAAGAGCGCCGCCTCGATGCGCCGGTCAGGAAAAATGACCGAAAGCGCTTGGGAATAGGCCTGCATCTGAAGCCGGTGGGAAGCCGGGATATCCTCCTGCCTTTCTGGTGCTCGTCCGGTTTTGTAGTCGATCACCAGCACCCGCTCGCGTTCGACCAGCAGTCGGTCGACCGTGCCCGCGATCACTCGCCCGTCCGGCAAAGTCGCGGCAATCGGCGCCTCGGCCAGCGAATTGGGACCGAACAGCGGGGCGAAGCGCTCGTCTGAAAGAATGCCGCACACGCAATCGGCGATCTCTTCGCGCAAGGATACATCGCTCACTCCTGCCGATTTCTCGAGCCACTGCAGAGCTGCGTCGACCCGCGTTGCCGAAGCGACGGCAGGCAGGCGCTCGAGAAGCGCATGAACCAGAGTTCCGCGTTCTGCTGCCGCGCGCTGGGCCTGCCTCGGCGGTGGAGCAGCTTCGCGATCCTCCGCCAAGGCCGACGGAGCGAGCGGGCGCGGCGGCCTAGCCTCCGGCGGTGCCGACGACCTGGCCCAATCGGGCACTGAGATCGGTTGGAGATCCGTCTTGATCTTGCGTGGCTTTGCCGACGCCGCAGTCCCGCCGCTGTAGATCGATCCGCCACTTTCGAGCGGTTTGGCCCCAAGCGACACCAGCGCCGCTTCCACCTTCCGGTGCCAGCAATTTTCCGGCCGGTCCTTTTTTGGAGCGACGCCGGCAACGATCAACCGATCGGCCGCTCGGGTCAGCGCGACATAAAGCAATCGCCAATGCTCCTGAAGGTCGCGTTCCTCGTGATGCACGATCAGTTCAACGAAAGGCGAACTGCGCTCTTCCTTCCTTGGGCGAAGCAACGGGGCGACGCCTACGCCGGTGACCGGAAAATCGAGCGTGATCGGGGTTCGTCCGACTTTCGCCGGATCAGCCGTCGCATCGGCGAGGATCACCACCGGCGCCTCCAGTCCCTTGGCGCCGTGGACGGTCATCACACGCACCTCATTGGCCGGCTGCCCAGGATCGCGCTGCACATCGACCTCGCCGCGCGAGAACCACGACAGGAAACGATCGAGCGAGGCGATCTCCTTCCGTTCGAAATCCAACGCGCTGTTCATCAACTCATCAATCGCATCGCGCGAAGCCATCCCCAGCCGCGAATAGAGCTTGCGGCGGCCCTGCATTGGTCCGGAGAGAATCGTTTCGAGAAAGCGCGACGGTGTGGTGTAGTCGGCAATCCCGAGCAGCCCCGCCAACGCCTCGTGCACGTAGCGGAATTCGTCCGCCCGCTCCCGGAGCGCCCGCCACAGCGAACCCTTGCGCCCATAGGCCAGTTCGCGAAGCTGGTCGTGGTCCCAGCCGATCAGCGGCGACACCAGCAGGCAGGCGAGGCTAAGATCGTCGTTGGGCTGGAATGCGAATTTGATTGCGGCGAGCAGGTCCTGGACTGCCAGTGGCTCATGCAGGTGAAGCCGGTCGACCCCGGCCACGGGTACTCCGCGCCCGAACAGGCGCGCGACGATCAGTGAGGCCAATTCGCCACGGCTTCGGACCAGCACCAGGATATCACCTGCAGTCAGCGGCCTTCCTTTGGATGCCAAGACCGGCGACTCCTCGACCAATTGCTGGATCCGCTCAGCTAATCTGTCAGCATAGAGCCGGTCGCGAAGATCGACCCATCGTTCCTCGCCCTCCTCGGCTTCATCGTCGGCCACCTCAACGGCGAACGGCGGCCACAACTCCACTTGGCCGAACCGGTTGGCGTGATGAGCACGATGCCGATCCGGTGATTCCGGCAAGCGCAACGCGGTGTGTCCCAGCTCCCCAATCACCGCATCGACAACGTCGAGCACCGCCTGCGCCGACCGGAAGCTCGCAGCGATCGACAGGTCGCGGAACTCGCGTGCGCGCCGTTTCGCCTCCTCGATCGTGTCTTCGCCAGCCACCAACTCCTCAGCCCTGGATCGGAACTCTTGCCGTGCCCGGTCGAACTCCTCGGGATCAGTCCCCTGGAAGCCGTAGATCGCCTGCTTGAAATCGCCGACCATGAACAAGGTCCGCCACCGCTCGTCGACCTCGCTGGATCCGGTGAAGAATTCTTCGACGAGATGCCGCACGATCTCCCATTGCGCGGCATTGGTGTCCTGCGCCTCGTCGATCAGCACATGATCCACCTGCCGGTCGAGCTTGTAGCGAACCCAATCGCCCATCCCCGGCTTGCTCAGCAATTCGCGAGTCCAGTCGATCAGGTCGTTGAAATCGGCGACCCCGGCCGCACGCTTTACGTGTGTATAAGCGACGGCAAACGCTTGTCCTGCCCGCAGTCCGGCTGCGATGTCGGCGGCCAGCCTCGACGCGCGCTGAACCCCGAGTAGCTCACCCACGGCTGTTGCGAGCTTTTCAACATGGCTGTCGTAATCGGGATCGGCGGTGCGCTGTCCCGCCTGTACCTTGCGAAGCTCACCCATGCCGGTGAAGACGATGGTTGCGAGTTCCGGAAGCGCCGTAGCCCGCGCGGTTGGCTCCATCGCCAGCCAGCGCTCCACCTTCTCGACCGTTTCAGCGCCCGTTGCCCGTCCCCATTTTCGGTTGGCCTCCGCAATCGCGCGCAGCAGGTCGCAGTCGAAACCGTCGTCCGAGCAGTTGACGGCGAGATAATCTTCGAGCGACCCCTCCGGCAGGTTCATCATGCCACGAATTCGTTGCTCGATTTCGCCGCGAGCGCCGAGTCGCGCGAGCGCTTCCGACTTCCCTGCACAAAGCTGCAGGTACCTGACGGCGTCACCCTCACCCAGGCGTTTGCTCAGCACCTGCACATCGCGGATCAGCTGCTCGTCTCCCAAGGCTTCCGCGTCGGCGAGCAGGTCAGCAAGGGTACGCCGGACCAACTCTTGCTCCGCCCGCCCTTCGATTGGCTGGAACCCCGGGGCGATTCCCGCTTCCGCCGGAAATGCCGCGAGCAGCGACTGAGCGAAGCTGTGGATGGTCTGGATTTTAAGGCCGCCGGGGCAATCCAGCACCTTCGCGAACAATTGCCGCGCGCGCTGCCGGGTGCGCGGATCGTTGCGTTCACCGAGGTGGATCAGGTCCGTCGCAAGCTCCGCATCCTTGAGTCTCACCCATTTCGCGAGCCGGTTGCCGATCCGGTTCGCCATCTCCGCCGCCGCCGCCTTCGTGAAGGTGAGGCACAGGATTGATTCCGCTCGCGCCCCGCCCAGCAGCAGCCGAAGCACTCGCGCTGTCAGGACCTGTGTCTTCCCAGTGCCTGCCGAAGCCGAAAGCGCGGCGTGGGCGCGCGGGTCCGCGGCGAGCGCCTGGTCGCCCTTCAACTGCGGTAGCGGCTTGAAACGGGCGCTCATGCGGCTTCCAATGCGGCTGGAGACGCCATAGAAAGCGAAGAATGAGCGATAGTCACACCGATCGAGCGAGCGAGGAACGGCGGCAGAAGCTGGTGAAGGCCGGGGTTGCAGTCGGCATCGGCTCGGCAGCGATCGTGGCTGCGCTGCTTTATGCGTCCAAGGTGAAGAAGAAGCCCAAGAACGGCTAAGCCAAATCCGTTCGCGCCGAGCCCTTCGGCGGCGCCTGCGACGTCGCTCAGGATAAACTTCGTCGAGGGGCCGTGTCTCGACTTCGCTCGACACGAACGGAACCGGAGGAACCGAGCCTTCATCCGCGGCCGTACCATTCTTCCAGCCGCATCAACTGGTCGTAATCGCCGTAGGGCGCGTAGGCCGGGTTGAGCTTGGCCGTGAACGGCTCGTCGCCGCTCAGCCATTTCGCGGCGGCGTCGGCGAAGGAGCGGTAGGCGCGATCGAGAAACTCGCCCTCCTCCATATCCTTGTCCGCTCGCACGCATTTGCCGAACCCGCCGCGATCGCGAATGAGCGACCAATATTCGAAGACCTCCGGCTCGCCGCCGACTCCCTCGAACCCGCCGGCGCGGCCGATCAGGCCCAGCAGCCCTAGCTGCAGCGCAAATCCCGCCTCAATCGCCTTCTTCGCCGGCGGCTTTCCCGTCTTGTAGTCGACGACCGCCAGGCCGCCGCCAGCCAGGCGATCGATCCGGTCGGCGCGCCCGTGCACCACGATTCCGGCGAGCGGAGTTTGGCCGCTGATTTCGGCTTGGAGCGGCTTGCGCCCCTCGGCCTGGTTTGCCCGCTCCTTTTCGGCAATCCAGTCGATCGCCTCCAGCAACCGCGGCGACCAGAGCGCCCGCAGCATCGGATGAATCGCCTCGCTGGCGAGCAGTTGCTCGGCGCGGACCCGGAGTTTGTCGGGATCGCAATTGTCGAGCTTCAGCCACCCCTCGAACACCTTGTGGACCTCGTCGCCCTTCCACCGCGCCGAATAATCGGCATCGACCGGATCGAGCTGGCGAAGCTTCAGGATGGCGCTGGCGTAGAAAGCGAACGGATCGGCCTTCAGGCGGTCGACCTGGGTGACCCAGATCTCCTTCGGCCGCTGGTCCGCTGACGCACTTGGAGCGGGACGGTCGACGGGCTTCGCGGGACCCGGATCATCGAGCGCAACCGTCAGCCGTTCCAAGGCGGTGTCGTGCGGGATTTTCCCGCCGGTCATCGCTTCCAGCCGAAGCCAGAAGCGCGAGGCGACCGTCGGCGAGCGACCGTCCCGCCGCGCACGCGTAATCAGCACCTGCGGCGCGCCGAGAGCACTCGCAAAATCGTGGGCGGACAGCCCGATGCGATATTCCAGCCCCGGCAGGCGGAGATTGGCGCGGATCTTCGGCGCCAGCCATGGGTCCGGCTGCGGCAGCGCAGGCCAAACACCCTCGTTCAGGCCGCCGAGAATCATCACATCCGCCTGCTGCAGCCGCGCTTCGAGCAAACCCCAGATGAACACCCGCGGGTAGCCTCCGTAGGGAGGGCGGACGCTCTGCCCTTCCAGAAGCTGGCGAAGCACTGGCACCCAATCTTCGGGCGCGACCGTCATCCGCCTGGCTTCGGACGAGGCCTGTAGTTCAGCCAGCAATTCCGCCGCCATTCGGCCCTCCTGCCCACGCCAGGCAGAGTCGCCGGCGAGCGCCTCGGCGGCGGCAACCAGCTTCGCCACAAACCGGGCCAGGGGGATCGGATCGCGCGCATGCCCATCGAGCAGCTCAAGCTTCGGCCGGATGCGCTGCCAGGCGGCGAGACATCCTTTCAGCTTCGGCTCTTGCTCCTTTATGGCGAAATGGCGATCCAGCCCAGCGAGACCGCCAGCTGGCCGAGGTCCACGCAACGCGAGATCGAGTAGGCGGACATCATCGAGCCACCTGAGCCGTTCAGCTTCTTCTCCACCGACCGATGGATGCTTGAGCAAGGCAAGCAGCGGCACCGGCGCGAGATCCTCGGCCATCGCCGCCGCGATCCCAAGCAGCAAAGTCCCCGACGGCAGTTCCGATAGAGGTCGTCCGGCGCTGTCGTCAGCCTCTATCCCCCAACGGCCGAGCAAAGCCGAAACCCGCCTCCCCAGCACCCGGTCGGGTGTGACCAGCGCCACCGTCTGCCCCGGCTCTTCCAAGGCACGCCGGATCGCGAGCGCAATCGCCTGCGCTTCCGACGCGGCGTCGGGAAGAACCGCGGCGTGAATATCGCTCAGCCGCCGCTCCGCAGGCTTGAGTTCGACCCATTTTTCGGAAAATCGCGCCGAGGTCATCGCATTCGCGACGGCGCGCGCCCGCTGTGGCGTCGAGGCGGCGACACCCGAGCGTGGCCACGCTCGCACTTCCTCGCGCGCCACTCCGATCCGATCGAGCAGCACCTTGAGATGATATTGCGGATGGCTGTGCTCGCCGCGCCCGTGTTCATCCGGGCCAAGCGCGTCCCACTCCTCGGCCGGCATCTGTGCCGCAAGGCTGAGCCCGGGCAGGACCACCATCCCTTCCGGCATGACGGCGACACCCGCCAGCAGGGCCGCGATCGCGGGCGCGGCTGTCGTTATTCCCGCGGCAACCGTGAAGCCAGCTGGCGGCTCGCTCGTCCAGCGCTTCGCCAGCCGCCGCAGCAGCAAATTGCGGCGCTGGGCAAGATTCACTCGGCCGAGTTCCTTCAACCGCCTTGGCCATTGCTCCAGGATCGCGCGGAGCCGATCCACCGACACCTGCCAGTGTCCCGCCAGCTCGGGCGCATCGGCTGCCGCCTCGGCAAGGGCGGTGGGGTCGATCTCCTCGACTAACAGCGCGTCGAGCGTTCGAGCGAGGTCCGCGGCCATGCGCGTCGCCTCGGCGGCGCTCTCGCCATCGCTTCGAACCAGCTCCGCCAGCGCGAGCAGCCGTTGCAGCGGATCGACGGCCGGCGGCACCGGCTCATCGAGATCGGCAGGATCGAGCGCTCCGCCTATCCGCTCATCCAGTTCGGGGTCGCCGATGGGGATCAGCCGCGGGAGCACTAGCCCCGACCCGCTGGCGCGGACGAAGGCATCGGTGATGCTGCGCACTGCGCGGTTGTTCGGAAGCAGGATTCGGCCCCGCGCCAGCGACATTGGGTCGCGGCCATAACGGGCGATCAGGCCGGCAACCAATGAATCCGCGAACGATCTGTTGGTCGGAATACTGAAAACCGCCGGATGCCGTGCTGGTGCGGCGGCCTCAGGCATCCTCGAGCGTCAGCTCCGTCGCCTTGATCGCGCTCGGCGTGCCAACGTCGAACCAGAGTCCCTGGTGGACCGCGCCGAAGCAGCGGCCGGCCTCCATCGCCCGGTCCCAAAGCTTGTTGGCCGAGAACGGCCCTTCCGGCGCGCCTTCGAGGATTCGCTTCGAAAGCATCTGGATTCCGGTGTAGACGAACGGCGCGATGTGCGACCGCTCCCGGCGTCTCAACCGGCCGGTCCGATCCATGTGGAAATCGCCGGGGCCGCCGTGATTGAAGGCGCGCGCGTGCGGCACCAACAACAACAGAGCGTCCATGCGCTCATCGTCCCAATGCGAAGCAAGTAGCCTTAGCGTGTCGGCCGGCCCGTCGATCCAGAGATTATCGCTATTCACCGCAAGGAACGGATCGCAGTCGATCAGCGGAGCCGCCCGAACCAGACCGCCGCCGGTCTCCAGCAACAGCGCGCGCTCGTCCGAGATGCTGACTTCAACGCCCTTCGTCTTGGCGGCGAGATGCGCCTCTATCGCATCGGCCAGGTAGTGGACGTTGACCACGACCTTCCGCACTCCGGAAGTCTTCAGCCGTTCGATGATATGATCGAGCAACGCCCTGCCGGCGACCTCGATCAGCGGCTTCGGTTTGGTCGCGGTCAGCGGCCGCATCCGCTTCCCCAGGCCCGCGGCGAGCACCATCGCCGTCTTCGGCACCTCGGCAGCGATTTCCGCCTTCAGGCGAAGCGCCTTCTTCGCTGACGTCATGCCGTCTCTATCCACGGTGCAGAGCGATATTCCGGGCCGATGTTCGAATCGAACCATTGCCGCACCGGCCCGAGGCCGGGTTGCGCGAGGTCGCGTTCCAGCAATCCCCACATCCGCGGCTGGAAGCGGCGATATCCGGGCTTGTTGTCCCGTTTCCACAAGCGGGTGAAGACTCCGAGGATGCGCGTATTGCGCTGCGCCGCCAGTGCCCAATACGCTGGCTCGAACTCCGCTCCATGACCGGTGGCGGCGATGTAGCGGTCGATCATCTCCCGCTCGATCCCGGGATCTACGTCGCGGCGCGCATCCTCCAGAACCGAGGCCAAATCGTAAGCGGGATGACCGGCAAGCGCGTCCTGGAAATCGAGCAGGCCGAAGTGCTCCACTCCCGTGCGCCCCTCCACCAGCATGACATTCTCGGCATGGTAATCCCGAAGAACGGTCACCGGTCCCAGGCCATCTTCGGCAACGGACGCCAAAACCTCTGTCCACGCCTTGCGATATGCACCGGCATCCACCGAAATGCCGAGGGCGGGACAATACCAGTCGGTAAACAGCGTCAGCTCTTCGAGCCACTGCTCGAGCCCGTGTGGCTTCAGCCCCGGCATCGCCGAGTGGCGGTGCAAGTGGATCAACACGTCGGTGGCGAGTTCGTAAAGCTCAAGCTCCCGGCTCGGCGTTTCATCGAGCGCTTCGCGGAGACGCGAACTGCCGAGGTCGGCAAGCAACAACAGTCCGCTCTCGACATCGCGCGCCAGTATCTCCGGCGCACTGAGGCCGACCGTTTCCAGCCATTCGGCGACAGCGACGAATGGCCGCACATCTTCGTGCGGCGGCGGTGCATCCATCAGGACAGCGCTGCGTCCGTCGTCCTTCACACGGAAATAGCGGCGAAACGACGCGTCTCCGGCGAGTGGCTCGATCACAGCACCTGCCCATCCGTTTCGAGCAAGGAATTCATGTGCTTGCGGAGGGGGAATCATCGAACCGGCCACCGGTCCTGCCATGACGGCGGCACATCGGCTGTCAAGCGCCGAGATGCGCCGTCCGCGAATTCCAGGCCAAGCCGAAGAGCGTCAGGCCACGCGTCCTGCCCCGCCCGCTCCGGCCACTCCACGAGCACCACCGCATCGTCGAGGGACTCCAGGCCCAATTCCGCGAGCTCTTCGCGGCTTTCGATCCGGTACAGGTCAACGTGCCAGATCGGAGGCGACAGCTCCTCATATGGCTGGAGAATCGCGAAAGTTGGGCTGGGCACCTCTCCCTGGTGCCCGAGTGCACCGATGATCGCTCTGGCTAGTGCAGTCTTGCCTACGCCGAGCGGGCCGGAAAGGGTCACCGTGTCCCCAGGCTGGAGCACTCTCGCCAGTCGCTTACCGACTTCGATCGTTGCCTCCTCGTCCTGCAGGATCATCTGGGAGCACGCGGAATCGTCATCGTCACCGTCGTTCCCTTGCCGCGGATCGACACCAAATCGACCTTGCCGCCATGTGCCTCGATGAACTGGCGGGTGAGAGGCAAGCCCAGGCCCAACGCCGCCTCGCCTCGAATCCCGTTCTGGGAAATGCGCTCGAAGCGATTGAAAACGCGCGGGAGATCCTTTTTGGCTATGCCGGATCCGTTGTCGCCGATCTGGATAAACGCATTGTCGGCATCCCCCCACGCCTTGAGCGCGATCTTGCCGCCCCGATCCGTATAAGCGAGCGCATTGTTAAGCACGTGCTCGATCGATTCTCGAAGCCGCCTGACATCACCGACGACAATGCCAGCACTGTCGGCAATCTCGCTCTGAAGCTTCTGTCCCTTTTCGCCGATTTTCGGCAGGAATGTATCCACCGCGGTTCGGCACAGGCCGGCGATGTCGATTCGCTCCCGCTCCATCGGCAGCGCGCCGGTGTTGCCCTGGGTAAGATCGAGAACGTCGTCGATCAGCTTCGACAGCCGATCGACCGATTCAATTATGGCGCGCACATAATCCGCTGCGAGCGGCGCGAGGTTTCCGGCATAGCCCTCCGACAGCATCTCGGCGAACCCGCCGATCGAGGTGAGCGGAGTCCTGAGCTCGTAGCTCATGTTCGCGACGAAGTCCGTCTTCACCCGATCCGCCTGCTCAAGGGCGGTCGCGCGCTCGCGGAGAGCCGCCTCTATCCGGGTCGAGTCCGTCACGTCCACCAGCGTAAACAGCGCGTTACCGTCCGGGAGCGGAACCGCGGCAAATTCGAAATGGCGGCCGTCGGTCAGGGAGATCCTGCCGTTCGCCGGCTGCCGGTCATTGGTGGTACGGCGGACCATTTCGCGGATTTGCGCAGCGGTCGTCGGATTGACGAGCTTGCGGGCGATCGCCGGAACCAGCTCATCCACGCGCGGATGCTCCGCAAGCCATTCCTCCTCGAGCTCCCAAACCTGGCTGAAGCGGCGGTTCCACAGGTACAGCCGACCATCGCTTGCGAACACGCTGATCGCCTCAAACAGGTTGTCGAACGTCGCGGAGCGGGCGCGGAGCAAGGTATCGCGAGCCGACGCAAGCCGCGCCTGTTCGGTCCGATCTTCAAGGAACATCCTGAGGCCGCCGTCCGGAAGCGGCTGAGCGACCACTCGCCAGTGGTCGCCGCCGGGAAGCATCCAGTCTTCCTCGATCAACTCCTCGGGGCTGGTGAACCAACCGCGCCGCTCCGATTTCCAGTTCGGGAAGTCGCGCGTTTCGGGGACGCGTGCAGTCTCCCGCATCCGCTCCAGGACACGGTCGAACTCCGGGCTTTCCGAGAGCCATTCGGGATCGAGCTTTGCCATCGCCGCAAAAGGCTTGTTGAAGAAGCTCAGGCTGCGTTCGGAATCGAACTGCGCAGTCCCTGCGCTCATCCGGTCGGCAAGTTCGCTTTGCGACTGGACGTAGCGCGCGAGTTCCGCGCGTGCGTCGTCTAAATCCTGAACGTCGAGAGCAAAGCCGGCTACCGCTCCTGTTGGAAGTGGCACGTTGACGATTTCCAGCATCCGCCGTTCGCCGTGCACGATGGCTGCCTGCCGCCGCGACACCGGTTTGGCGGATTCCAACGCCGACTGCGCCGCCGCCTTCGCTTCTTCGCTGTCGCCGACCAGCTCGCTGGAACGTGCGATTACGTCAGCCGCGGTTCGGCCCTCCACCGCCTCGACGAAGGCGCTGTTGACCAGGCCAAGGCTCAGATCCGGGCCGCGATACCACATCGGGAATGGCGCAGCTTCGATGAGGTGGGTGAGAGCGTCCAACGCAGCCTCGGTTTGGTTTAGCCGCTGAATGACCTTGAGCCGCTCATCTTCCGACGCGCTGGTGTCCGAAAACCAGAGGATCAGGGACCCGGCCGGCTCGGGCGCAGGGGCCGGGCCGCCCCGCACTTCGAAAACGCGCGGAGAATCAGTCAGCCGGACCTGGCACTGGATTTCGCTGCCGGACACGGTTGCACCGGCGATCAGTTCGGCCAGCGTCTCAACGTCTTCAGCGACCAGACCCAAACCGTCGCCCGTCAAATCGCCTATGATCTGCGGATCGGACTCCAAACCGATCTCCCGCAACAGCCGCGAATCCGCTTCCACTGCCCCGCCCGGACGGACGATCAGCGGTCGCGCCGGCGAAAGCTCGAGGAGTGACTGCAACGAGCGCGCGGTCGAAAGCACCGTTGCTGCCTGCCGAACGCGCTGCGCAGCGAACCACGCGAGCCCTGCACCGATGACGATCCAGACCGCTGCGAGCCCGAGCGCGACGACGCTGCCGATTGCAAGCGCACCCACGTCTCAGTTGCCCCTTCGCCCCATAAGCCGACGATAAGCGGGCGCAGCGGCGCAAAGAAGTGGAAACTGCGGGGCGGCAGCGCAAAAAAGAAGGGCGGGAGTGACCCCGCCCTTCGCAATCCCCTGCTTTTCGAAACGTCAGAACTTGCGAGTGACGTTCACGAAGACGGAGCGGCCAAGATAATCGTAAGCGCCGCCGCCGAAGTAATTGCCGAGGCGGAAAGTCTGGCCGTCGGACGAAGGGAAGCCGCTGATCGTCGGCGGCTTGGCATTGAACAGATTGTTCACGCCAAACGTGACCTGTCCCTGGTTCGGCCATTCCCACTGGACCGAAACCCCATGCTCCCAATACGGTCTCGCCCTCAGGTTGAAGTCGACCAGGCCAATTCCGTTTCCGACTGCAACCTGACCATTCGTCAGGTCGCCATTGTCGGATACGATTTTCAGTTCGCTTTGGCTCCCGATGTACTTCACGCCCCAACGGAAGGTGATGTGATTGGACGTTGTGAAGCGCGTGTCGAGCGATCCGACCCACTTCGGACCGGCGCCGAACCCTGGATATCCCAGCGTACCGTTGTAATCGTAGTTCGTATCTCCGGCGAACAGCTGCTGCCGCTGATGGAGGTTTCGGGTGGCCTGCAACTGGGTCTGGAAGTGTCCGCCGAATAGGTTCGTTGCATACCGCGCATCGAAGTCGATGCCCGATGTTTCCTGCTTTGCAACGTTGAGATAAGGATTCAGCAGGCTCGAAATATTGCCCGGGTGCGGATCCGTCAAAGGAGTACGCGGCCCAATCAGCTGGCAGAACCGGTTGTTCGGGAAGTCGGCGGCGTCATAGCAGAGATTCAGAATCACGTTGCCGAGATTCTCGACCTCATCCTTTACCGTAACATCCCAATAATCGACCGCGAGTGAGAAGTCTGCGATCCGCCGCGGGGCCGTAAGGATTCCGCCGATGCCCCATGTCTTTGCATGCTCTGCCTTCAGGATTCCACGCCCACCCTGAGTGGTCGTAAGAATGCTCCCGGTTGCGATGTAATTCGTAGCGTTCGGGCCAAGGATTGGGGTCAGCGCCGCCAGACAGTTTTTATACCTGGTGCTGGTCGGTGCAGATTCTGTTCCGAATCCGCTGCACGGATCATCTGCACCGGGATAGAAGCCGGTCTGGTCGGCGACGAACTGCTCGTACAGGTTCGGCGCCCGGAAGTTGGTGCCGTAATTGCCGCGGAATCGAAGGACCGCCGCCGGCGCCCACTGCGCGTTTACATGATAGGTAAAACTCGACCCGTAGGATTTATAATGCGTGTACCGGGCCGACGGATCAACTTCCAACAGGTGGAAGAAAGGCCTGTCTCTCAGGATAGGCGCGTCGAGTTCGCCGTACACCTCATCGACGGTATCCGACCCCTCGGTTATGCCGGCGGACGCGCGATTGTAGAGAGTGCCGTTAAGAGCGGCAGCCGAAGGCACGTCCTTGATATGATCGTGCCGGTGCAGGGCGCCGATGGCCGCCTTGAGCGGTCCCCCCGGCAGGTTGAACAAGCTGCCGTCGAAATCGACTTCCGCGGTATCCTGATCGAACTTGGTCCGGTCAATGTTGTTCTGGAAGATGTAATTGTAGACTGCGGCCGGGATGTGTCCGTTCAGCAAGATCTGCGGATCGTAGACATCCAGCGGGGCGCAGGTGCCGCCATTGTACGCGCCATTCGTGACGTTGCTGGCGCAGGTGTAGCTGATGCCGGCACCGGTTTGTCCTGGTAGTCCAACCGTGATGTACTGCGCGGGCGTCCCTGTCGGCGCAGGAAGCGGATTGCCATCTGCATCAGTGTCAACCGTCAGCGCATTCGTAAGACTGGTGGTGTTCGGATTCCAGACGTTCTCGTGGGCGCGGGTACGGGAAACCTGATAGTTGGCGTCGTAATGCCAGTCTCCAAACGGCAGCTGGCCGCGAAGTCCCGCATTGCCCCGGAAGAAATTCACCGTCTGAGAGTCGAAGGAGAGACGATCCGGGACGATGAACGGGCTGAAGTAGTTAACTCCGGCATTTGCCCATGAAACCGGAATGAACGGGCTGACAGGAAGGCCCAACGCCTGAAGCGGGTACGTCTGGTAGCCCGTATAATACCCGGCATAGGTCCCACCGTAGAGCTGCGCGCTGGACCCCAAGCCGCCCTGCGTGTTCAATTGATAGGCATACTGCTGGTGAGAATTCCGGCGAGTGAACAGGGCTTCGCCGTAAAGCTCGGCATTCCCCAGAGCGTCTATGTCGTAAGCAGCGTTCGCATAGCCCGTGATCGTCTTCACAGGCGACAGGACATGCGATTGCAGCTGCTCCGGCGCCGGCGACGGTCTCAGGTTGATGTTGTTGACGACGACGGGCGCGCCGATCGCAGGATTCCCGGTGGCATAACCCGGGAAGGTTATTCGCCCCGCCGTGCCATTGTTAAAGTTCTGGAAAATTCCGTAGCCGCTCGCAATTCCGAGGCTGTCGGCGGCGAACGGGAAACAGCGAAGCTGACCGGTCGCCGGATCGTGCTGACCAACCTCCTGACCATTCTGGTAGAACAGGTCGCGCGGGCAGCTGTAGGCCGAACGCTGGTTTGCCCGAAGACCCGCAAACTCGCGATATTCGGCCGAAAGCAGGACGTGCCCCCGGCTGAAGGTCTTGCCCCAAGTAACTGAACCGCGAAGCGTGTCGCCGCCGCCGGCAAGCGGGGCGTCCGCATAGCCATCCAGCGTAAGGCCGTTCACCGAGGTGTCGGTGATGATGTTGATCACGCCCGCGATGGCATCGGAACCGTAAATCGAAGACGCACCTTCACGGAGGACTTCGATCCGCTGCACGACTGCAGTCGGAAGAACGTTCAGGTCGGCTGCAACAAGCTGGTTGCCGACGCCCGCCGGAGCAAGCCGGCGGCCATTGAGGAGGACCAAGGTACGTTGCGATCCGAGGCCGCGAAGACCGATCGTGTCGGCCGCCGCGCCGTTCTCCGAAACAAAGCCCAGGAAGGAGCCATTAATCTGCGCCGTTCCCGACGTGATCGTAGCCTGCTGCAGCGTTTCAGCGGTCGACCGGGTACCGGCGAGGACTGTGTCCGCGCGGGTGTAAATATCGACGTTCTGCGGCGCATTGAAATTGTCGCGGCGAATGCGTGAACCGGTGACGACGATTTCCTGCCCATTCTTTTCCGGCTGGCCCTTGGCATTCGTCTGCTCAGGAGGAACTGTGCACGGCGGTAGATTGGCTGTCCCAGGAGTTCCTGCGGTTCCCGGCGGAACGCAGTTGGACGGCAGCGAATTAGGCGGAAGCTGCTGGTTCTCCTGCTCCTTTTGCGGAGTTGTATTCACCGGAGCTGCCTGAGCGAACGCTGGAGCAGCGCTCAGTGCGAATAGAGATGCTGACGCGAGGATCGCGGAGCGGATTGGACGCATTTCGAATTTCCCCTTCGAATTCAAGCCTAGTTAGTGGCTGAAAGGATTTCGAAAAAAAACTGGCAACTTCGTCCGCTGATCGAAATGCGGGGGTACTGTAGCATTAATGCCACATGAATGTTTGTCGGATATCCGACTTAGCTTCGCCAGTCCTCGGCAGCTTCGCCCAGGCTATGCTTCAGCTCGGATAGCCATGGCTCGTAATTGCGCCATCTCCCGACCCCGGATTTGTTGATCGGTTGGCGAACTTGCTCAGAGCTGGGGGTGTGCACCGCCCGTTTCGTTTCGAAGAAGCGAAGGCAATTTTCTTCGAACGGCAGCTCCAGATAGGCGAGCAGCTGCCTCACTTCGCCTTCGAGGTTGTCGATCAGATTTTCGTTGATCACGTGGTGGATCGCACCCGGCAGGACCTGATCGAAGTGCCGCATAAGTCGAAGGTATTGCCGATACTGCAGGCCTAGATGCGTCAGGCTGGAAGTGAAGTTCACCCCATGGTGAAAGTACTGGGCGTAATTCGCAAAACAGCAATCGAGGGGATTACGCCGAGCGTCGACGATCTTCGCGTTCGGCAGGATTGCGTGAATAAGCGCCACGTGGCGCCAGTTGGCCGGGTTTTTGTCGGTGAAATGGGGACGCTGAGCGTGACGGTAATATCGCGTGAGCTCGATGTAACGTTTTCCAAATCGCCCGATCGCGACACTGTCGAGCTTCTTGATCGCGGCGTCGATCCTGGATGATTTCTTTTCGCTCAGAATTTCTTGTTCGAATTGCTGGATGACGAAGAGCTCTTCGGTTCCCTCTACCATCGAGTGGCTGGAGAGAATTTGCTCGATCAGAGTGGATCCCGAACGCGGGAGTCCGACGATGAAAATCGGGGCGTCGTTCGGGTCACCCGCGCCCTTTCGGGCAGCAAAGAAAGCAGGGGTGTAGGTCCTGATCGCCTCGGAAATTTCCGACTTCACCTGATCCGGGTTGTGCGGCTGCTGATTGAGCCTGAGCGCGTTTCCCTTTTCGAGGTGATCCGCGGCGCTCCCGTAATTCTTGAGCGAGTCATGTGCCTTGGCGAGGGCCATGTGCAGTTGGACCCGCGCCTTCGCGGGTACCCGATCCACCTGCTCATCCATCTCGACGACGTCGAACGGGAAAAACCGGGCGAGCTTCAGGTTGGCGATGCCCCACCACGCTTCGCTACTGCCGGGGCTAAGAGCAGTGGTGGTGCGATAGGCCGCAACCGACTCACCGAACCGGCCGAGCGTCTTCAGGAGGTAAGCATAGTTGGTCCACGGCTGCCGAGCGCCGGGATGGATTCGGAGCAAGTCTTCGAAAACGACCGCGCCCTCCTCGTGCCGCCGAAGCTGGATGAAGATCGATGCCTTGTAGGAAAGCGCCTCCAAATGCCCCGCGACCAGTCGCGCCGCCTGATCGAGCGCGGCCAGTGCCTCCTCAACCGTCTCCAGATTCCCTGATCGCGTCGCAATCCGGTGGAGCACCGTCCCTAACGCTGCCCAATTGTCAGCGCGAGTGCGGTCGATCTCGAGCGATCGCACGAGGATTTTATATGCATTGTCCAGGAACCCATTCGCCATCGCGATCTGCGCCATCAATCGCATCGCAATCGGGTCGTCGGGAATCTTTGCGAGGTAGGCCCGAAGCACAATCTCCGCCTGCTCCGCTTTTCCCTGCTCCAGAAGGCCGGCCGCGTCGCGAACGGCTGGAGCAGCGCCTTCTAGCGGATCGGGCGTCGGATGGGTTGAAACCGGCGGATATTTCCGGATCAGATCACGAAGCTCGAGGGCCGCGGCCTCATCCTGCGGATTTTCGGCTACGCGGCGTCGTGCCTCCTCGTGCGCCTTCGCCGGATTTTCGCGCGCGACATTTTCAAGATCGTCTATGTTCAGGATTTCTACCGTCATCCTCAGGGGCTTAGAAGTGGCTGGGAACTTGCGTCAACTGGAGGCAAGGTGACCTTCGGATTGCGGGAGGTTTGATTGGATAGTGTCGACCAGGCCTACGCCGCGGTCCACCGGGGAGACGTAGCAACCGGGCTCCAGCTCATGAATGGCGCGAGCGAGGCCGGCAATTCCGAAGCCTCGTTCGAACTCGGGCTGTGGCTGTTTCACGGCCAGCTGGTCCCCCGCGATCTCCGCCGCGCCCGTGCGCTGTTCAAGCGGGCAGCCGACGGCGGCGATCGGCGGGCAGCCCCGATTTACCTCCGACTGCTCGCAAACGGTGTCGGCGGAGAGAGGGATTGGCCCGAGGCTCTCAGACTTCTTGAACAGCTGTCTGAACTTGGAGATCGGTCAGCTGCGGATCAGCTGGCTGTGCTTTCAGCGATGGCTCTTAATGATCAGGGAGACCCGGTAAGCGTTCCCGCTGACGAGCGAATACTCGATACGCCCGAGGTCACCCTGTTCCGTGGCTTTGCCTCCCCTGCCGAGTGTTCGTACCTGGTCCGGGTAGCGAAGCCCGAGTTCCAGCCGGCGACCGTGGGCCATGTCTCCGGCGGAGCACAGCAGCACAATCAGCAGATCCGAACCTGCGACGTCGCCGCTTTCCCCTGGATCGTAGAAGACCTGGTCGTCCAGGCGTTCAATCGCCGGATCGCCGCCGCGAGCGGAACGAAGGCGGAATGCGGGGAGCCCCTGCAGGTCCTTCGCTACCGGCCGGGCCAGCAATTCAAACCACATCGCGACTGTATCGAGCCGGGCGGCAACCAACGCATGCTGACGATGCTGGTCTACCTCAACGAGGACTACATCGGCGGCGAAACCGAATTCCTGAAGACGGGCGCCAAGGTCAAAGGCTCGGCCGGCGACGCAATCCTGTTCCGCAACGCCGACAGCGCCGGGAATCCCGATCTGGACAGCCTGCACGCCGGTCTTCCGGTAACATCCGGGGTGAAGCTGCTCGCCTCACGCTGGATCCGGCAGCACCCGTTCGGGTCGCGCGTCTAGTAGCGGTAATGGTCGGGCTTGAACGGCCCGTCCTGCGATACGCCGATATAGGCCGCCTGCTTGTCCGTGAGCTTGGTCAGGTGAACGCCAAGCTTATCCAGGTGAAGGCTCGCCACCTTCTCGTCGAGGTGCTTGGGAAGCACATAGACTTCGTTCTTGTACTGCTCCGGCCGGGTGTAGAGCTCGATCTGCGCAAGGACCTGATTGGTGAAGCTTGAGCTCATGACGAAGCTCGGATGCCCGGTTGCGCAGCCGAGGTTCACCAGCCGCCCCTTGGCCAGAACGATAATCTTCTTTCCGTCCGGGAACTCGACCTCGTCGACCTGCGGCTTGATCTCGGTCCACTTCATGTTGCTGAGTGCGCCGATCTGGATCTCGCTGTCGAAGTGGCCGATGTTGCAGACGATCGCCATGTTTTTCATCTGGCGCATGTGATCCAGGGTGATCACGTCGGCATTGCCGGTGGCGGTGACGAAGATGTTTGCGCGCTTCGTCGCCTCGTCCATCGTCACGACTTCATAGCCCTCCATTGCGGCCTGCAGAGCGCAGATCGGGTCCACTTCGGTCACCAGCACGCGCGCTCCGCCGTTGCGGAGCGAGGCCGCCGAGCCCTTGCCGACGTCGCCATAGCCGGCGACGCACGCGACCTTGCCCGCCAGCATCACATCGGTCGCGCGGCGGATCGCGTCGACCAGGCTCTCCTTGCAGCCGTAGAGATTGTCGAACTTCGACTTGGTGACACTGTCGTTGACGTTGATCGCCGGGAACGGGAGCTTGCCCTGCTTGGCGAGGTCGTAGAGCCGGTGAACGCCGGTGGTCGTCTCTTCGGAAACGCCCTTGATGTTCTGCACTGTCTTGGTGAGGTAGCCCGGACGCTCCTTCAGGAAGCGCTTCAGGGTCGCGACGAAGATCTCCTCTTCCTCGTTCGACGGAGCGAACAACTCCTCGCCCTTTTCGACGCGATAACCCCACAAAGCGAACATGGTCGCGTCGCCGCCGTCGTCCAGGATCATGTTAGCGGTCGTGTCCTGCCCCCAATCGAAGATGCGGGTGACGTAATCCCAATATTCCTCGAGGCTTTCGCCCTTCACCGCGAACACCGGAGTGCCGCCGGCAGCAATTGCCGCCGCCGCGTGGTCCTGCGTCGAAAAGATATTGCAGCTTGCCCACCGAACTTCCGCGCCGAGATAGGTAAGCGTCTCGATCAGAACCGCGGTCTGGATCGTCATGTGCAGCGAGCCAGTGATGCGCGCGCCCTTCAACGGCTTCGACGCGCCGAACTCTTCGCGAGTCGCCATCAGGCCCGGCATTTCCGTCTCGGCGATCTCGATCTCCTTGCGGCCGAAATCGGCGAGCGAAATGTCCTTGATCACATAATCGTCGAAACGGGTCTGGGCCTGCGTCGCCACGCTTAATCTCCGGATTGTTGGGTTCCTCGCGCCCTAGCCGCGATATAGTGTCGAGGCAACAGATATAAAGGATTCTTTATATGATGCCCGCCGACAGTCGTTCGCTCACGCGGCACATTAACCGAGCGCGCCCGATGTGACCGGGCAAGCAGCCCCTCTGACGAGGACAGTGAATCGGCTACTGCTGCTTCTTGAACAGGTCCTGGAAGATCAGCTGCCCCCAGGTGCGGCCACGTGCGTGCACCAGCGCGCCACCCTCGTTGAGCTTTCCCAGGTCAACGGGCGCGAAGCCGAGTTGTTTGGCCAACGCCGCCACAGGGGCGATCGCGTTCTCGTCGTCGCTCGACAGAAAGACAACCCGGTGCCCGCCCTCGACCGTCGGGTCGGCGGCCAGGGTGGCGGCAATCAGGTGATTGAACCCTTTGACCAGCCTGGCGCCGATGAACGCCTTGGCGACGAAGGCGGAGGACGGGAGGCCGTCCAGCTCTTCAGGGGCAATTCCAAACGCATTCGTCGCGTCAATGATTGTCTTGCCTTCCCAGCTCGGCAGCGCCTTTGCAACCTCGTGATTCTCCCCGAACGGGACCGCTAGGAAGATTGTGTCGGCCTCGATCGCATCCTGCAGCGACCTGGCGACGACGGTGGGGCCGATCGCCCGAGCCTGCGGCGCCAGCGCCTCGGCCGGCCGGCGGCTGGCGACGGTCACGTCAATGTTCTTGCGGGCGAAGGCGGTGGCAAGGGCTTGGCCGATCGAACCGAATCCGATGACTGCATAACTCATGATATTCTCCAATTGTCTGTAATGGTGAGGTCCGGGGGCGCTCGACTCTTTCACGCCAGCCGACCGTCCGCCGCTTCCCGGATCAGGTGAGTATTCAGATAGCTGAGAAGCCGCCGTCCACGGACAGCTCCAGCCCGTTCACGAAGCTCGAATCGTCTGAAGCGAGGAACACCGCGGCGGCCGCGATTTCCTCGGGACGACCCATCGTTCCCCGCGGGATCAGGGATTCGAACATCTGCTTCGCCTCCTCGGTGAGGACCTCGTCCTGCATTGGCGTGGCGATCGGGCCCGGGTGAAGCACGTTCACCCGGATATTCCTGTCCTTCAGCTCGTTGAGCCACCCGCGCGCGAAGGCGTGCAACGCCGCTTTGCTCGCCGCGTATACGCTGTAACCGGGAAAGCCTTTGAGCGACGCGACTGACCCCGTCATGAAGATCGATCCGCCATCGTTGAACAGCGGCAGCGCCTTCTAAACCGTGAACAGCGTGCCGCGCGCGTTCAGGTTGAACGTCGCATCGAAGTGCTGTTCGGTAATCTCGCCTAGTGGGACGGCTTCGCCTGTGCCGGCGCTCGCATACAGGACGTCGATCTTGCCCTTTTCCCGCTCGACCGTGTCGAAGAGGCGGTCGAGGTGGTCGAGGTTGGCCGCGTCGCCGCGCACGCCGGTCACGTTCCGGCCGATCAGCTTGACCGCATCGTCCAGCGCCTCCTGCCTCCGCCCTGTAATGAACACATAGGCGCCTTCTTCAACGAACCGCCTGGCGCTCGCCAGCGCCATGCCGCTCGAACCACCGGTGATGACTGCAATCTTACCATCGAGCTTTCCCATGACTTGTCGACTTTCTTCAATTGCCCCGGGCGTTTGGTCCGGGGTTGGTGTCGAGAGGTGAAATAGGTCCCGCTGCGTCGGGAGTTTAGTGCGGAAGTTTGCACATCAGTGGTGCAAGATCGCACCAAAGCAGGCTAACGACTCCAACCTTTCCAGGATGGGGGAGCTATTGGATGCGATTGGACACGGAGATAAGGAAGCGCACCGCCCGGTGCTGGATTGCACCATGATCGACTGGGACGACGTTCGGTACTTTCTTGCCGTCGCGCGCGGCGGTTCGGTGCGCGCTGCCGCCGAGCGCCTCGCGGTCAACCACACGACAGTTCTGCGACGCGTTGCCCAACTGGAGGAGAGACTGGGAGCGCAGATGTTCGAGAAGCTGCCTTCGGGCTACCGCCTGACGGATGCGGGGGAGGAGGTCCTCGGGTTCGCGGAGCAGATGCAAGCGTCGTCGCACCTGCTGGAGACGCGGGTCTTCGGCCGCGACCAGAGCGTGCGCGGGCTTCTTCGGGTGACGCTGGCGCCGACCCTCGCGACTCACTTGCTCATGCGGGACTTCGCCGATTTTGCCGGTCTGCATCCGGATATAGAAATGGAAATCCTCTCGTCCGGCGAGTTGGCAAATCTGACCAACCGGGAGGCCGATGTCGCGATCCGCGTCGTCTACGACCGCAAAACTTTGCCGCTCAATCTTCATGGCCTGAAGGGACCGGAGCTGTTCGGCGGCGTCTACATCTCCCGCGATCGGCTGGCCGCCTGGCATGCCGACGCGCCTGATCCCATCCGGTGGATCGTCATAAGCAGTCACGGAATTCCGGATTGGGCCAGCGCGGGTGAGGTTTGCACCACCGGGGTTCCATTCAGGACCACGGACGGCGAGGCGCAGATCGTTGCGGTACGGCAGGGGCTCGGGATCACGACGCTGCCGTGCTTCGTCGGAGATGCCGACTCCCAATTGGTCCGGGTGCCGGGCGCTAGCCTGCACCTGTACGGGACGCTCTGGCTACTCACGCAGGGGGAAACACGCAAGACCAAGCGCGTGCGGCTCTTTACCGAGTTCATATCCCACCGGCTCGCCACACACGCGTCCCTTCTCGCTGGGCTGGGGTGCGTCGAGCGACTGACTCACGGCAAGTCGCCGGGTCGACAGCCCCAACTTTGAGCTAGCCATGTCTGCTTTGGGTTTTCGACTCGGTCGAAAGCGGGCATTCGCCTAACCACAATTCGGCTCCTGGCCCTGAAACCCCTCGTCTCGACCCGGCACCGCAACATCGCGCGCCCAGCTTCGTTCTAGGCATCGCTCCCGCCAGTTCCTTCGCGGGAGGCAGATGAAGGATCTTCTGATGCGTACATTGCTGATCGGATCGGCCGCCGCGCTCGCAGCGCTAGCAATCGCCACTCCGGCCGCCGCCCAATATTACAGCTCTTCGCCTTACTCCTACGGTTATAGCTATTCGCCCTACAGCAGCTACAGCCCGTATAGCGGCTACAGCCCGTACAGCAGCTACAGCCCGTACAGCAGTTACAGCCGTTCCTACCCGGGATACTCTTACTCCAATCCCGGTTACGGCTACTCGTACCCCGGCTATTCCTACTCTTATCCGGGCTATGGATATTCCTCGCCGTACAGCTCGTATGGCTACGGCAACCTGTCTCCTTATGGGTATGGCTCATACGGCTACAGCAATTCGTACCCGGGCTACGGCTATGCCCCGTACGGCTACCAAAACCAGCGCGGTGATCGGGACAGCGACGATTACGATTACGACGACAACGACGGCGATTAATTCGCTGTCCTACAGGGCGATTGATGTGTTTCATCGGGTGGATGAACACGCCTCCCACCCAGCTTCGCCCGGCGGTCTCTTGTCAGCGCGTGCGTAATGGTTCGCGCATGTACACGCGTAGGCTTGCTGCGTTTGTGAACTTTCGCGCTTGCCGATTAAGCGGCGCCGGTCTCGCTCGACAGCAGCCGCGGATCGACTCCGGCGGTCTTGAACGCCGCTGCCCAGCGTTCGTCGGTCGGCGTGTCGAACAGCAACTCCTGGTTCGCATCGGCGGCAAACCAACCGTGGCGAGTCATCTCTCCGTCGAGCTGTCCCTCGCCCCATCCGGCATAGCCGAGCGAGGCGATCCAGCGCGACGGGCCCCGGCCCTCGGCGATCGCCTTCAGCACGTCGATGGTCCCGGTCATCGCGAAAATCACGCCCTCGGCGCCGTTAACCTGCAGCGTGTCCTGCCCGCCCCAGTCGGTGGAATGGAGGATGAAGCCGCGGTTAGGCTCGACCGGGCCGCCATGATGGACCGGCGAATCCGGCGCTTCGCCGGGATCGAGATCGAGCTGCTTGAGGAGTGCCCGAAACTTGAGCCCTGCCCGCTTCTGCCCGATTCCGACCCCGACTGCGCCATTCTCGTCATGGACGCACATCGCGATCACCGCCCGCTCGAACCTCGGGTCGGCCATGCCGGGCATCGCCAAAAGCAGCTTGCCGGAAAGAAAACGCGGGCTTTCCACGGGCAATATGATGGCGTCCGTCGCAAACGAGAACAAGCCTTGAGGGGACGGTTCGTCGCTCCTATTTGCCGCTCTCCCCCAGCTCAGCAGGAGAGCCGCAATGGCCATTCAAGTCGGTGACAAGCTTCCGGACGTTCCATTGACGATCGCGAGCGAGGACGGGCCGCAGCCGACCACAACCGGCGAGTTTTTCCATGGCAAGCGCGTGGCGCTCTTCGCCGTCCCCGGCGCCTTCACGCCGACCTGCTCGGCGCGCCACCTCCCTTCCTACGTGGACAAGGCTGAGGAGCTTAAAGCCAAGAATATCGACGAGATCGCCTGCATCTCCGTCAATGATCCCTTCGTGATGCGCGCCTGGGGCGACCGCGATGGTTCCGGCGACATCACCATGCTCGCCGACGGCAATGGCGCCTTCGCCGACGCCGTCGGTCTAGAGATGGACGGAAGCAAGTTCGGCATGGGCAAGCGCAGCCAGCGCTATTCGATGATCGTCAACGACGGGGTGGTCGAGCAGCTCAACGTGGAGGCGCCCGGCGAGTATCGCGCCTCGAGCGCCGAGCACATGCTGGAACAGCTCTGACGCCAGCTGTTCCGGCGTCCATCGCTTGCTCGCCTCTCTTCGCCGAAGCGGAGAAACAGGCGGGCGCGGAGTGCGTTGGTTTTCCGACAAGTCTCACCCCTAAAAAAGGAGAATTCGGAAAATGCCACGCAACTCTCGAAGCAGTAGCAACAGCAGCAGCAATCGTTCGCGCTCCAACAGCCGCGGTTCCAACAATCGCAGCTCTGACGAACCGCTGATGAGCCAATGGGGTGAAACCGCCAAGGATAACCCGTTCAAGACCGCTGTAGTCGCCGCCGGCGCGGTCGCGGCCGGCGTATTCCTGTGGTCGAAGCGCAATGAAATCAGCAACCAGATCAGCGAGCTCAGCGACCAGATCGTCGACTGGACCAACGAAATGCGAAACGGCGGCAACAGCCGCGACCTCGCGCTGACGGGCGGTCCCAACGAATCCAGCGCGATCGAATCCTCGCGCGCCACCCGAAGCACCGGCAGCCGCTCGCGCTCAACGGGTTCGGGCATTCAGGCGAACCAGACGAGCGGCGGCCGCAGCGAGGGTGAGAACACCACCTTCTGATCGCATCGTCATCATCGAGGGGCGTCCATTCGGGCGCCCCTTTTTCACGCCGCGAGGAAGCGCACCGAGCGGATGATCCGGTGAATCATCCGACGAGGAAGCTTGCGATCGCCTCGCCAAGCTCCGGCTTGGTGACCGAGCTCATATGAGTCCCGGGGACCTCCTCGAAGACCGCATTCGGAAGCGCCTCCGCCAGCTCTTCGGCCGAGCCGTTGTCGTCATCCTCGCTGCCGCAGATGACAAGCGTCGGCATGGTGAATGCCGCCAGCCATTGGGGCCGGCTGTCCTCGAAGCTTTCGAGCAGGAGCCTGGCTGCCTCGCGGTCCACCTTCTGTCTTTTCATGAATTGGATCGACAGCCAATGCGGATCGCCGCGCTCGACGGTGTCGAACATGGCGATTGCCTCAAGAAAGAAGTCCTTCCGGTGCTTCCAGTTGCGAAGGCCCTCCAGACCCGCGCCGCCCAGCACCGCCGTGCGCGGCCGCATTCCCTCACCGACCGCTTCAACCACCGTCCGAGCGCCGAGCGAAAATCCGCCGAGATCGAAGTCGGTGAGATCGAGATGCTCCACCAGCTCACGGAGGTCGCGCGCCAGGATTCCGCTGCGGTAATGGTCTGCCCCATGCGGTTTGCCGCTTTGCCCGTGGACCCTGAGGTCGGGCATGATTACCCGGAAACCCGCCGCGGCAATGCGCTGGGCGTGACCGAACTTGATCCAGTTCATCTCGGCATCGGAGAATAGCCCGTGGAGAAGGATCACCGCCCTCCCCTCGCCCAATTCGTGAAAGGCCAGCTCGACGCCGTCGGACGCTGTCCAGAGATGCGTGGTCGGATTATTCATCGGTTGGGGGCAGCAGAAGAGGGTAACGCTCTATTGCGAAGGCATTCGCCAATCAAAACGCAGCGCCTTGAAGCTCGCCACGGGCCGTCCTGACCGATCAGTCGCGGGCCGGAATCGAAATCGCAAAACGATGGCGCAGAGCGTTTGATCGAGAGCATCGTTGTGACTCGTCTCCAAAAGGGTGCAATCACTAGGAATGCCTTTGTCGTCGACTTTTACTCGAGCACTGTTGACGCCAGTGCTCATCTCGACAAGTGCGTCACGCGGATAATCTTGCGAAGACACATATTTAGCCGCAGGTCCGTCAATGTCCGGCCAACTCGCAATTGCCCGCTGCTTCTCCCTGCTCATCCCCCAACTTTCGAGTTCGGACGCTTCACACGCATCGAGTGCTTCGATGCCATCTGAAAGATCGGGGACTGCAAGGCTGACATTCATGCCGTTTGATTTCAACATTATGAGGCCCGTTTGCAAAGCCTCCCGAAGTTGCTGCTTATCCAGGGAAAGCCAGCCGAAGCGCGATTTGCTGCCTTTAATCTGATAGATTTCCATCGGGCGCTGGATCGGCGGCTGCGTTGCACCGAAAGAGACGGTTGCAGGCACAAACTCATCGCCGTCGACTCTCCCATCATCTGTGACGGACAGTGTAACGGCGTCTAAAGTTGGGATGGTTCTCAACTCAAACCGAACCGGCTTTTCAGCCAATCCGAAGTCCCGTTGAATTATGCAGGTCGGATCGGAACCGACGACCCATTTCCCAAGTGGCTTAAGAGGAGGGTTGGCAGCGCCGGACGCGGCACTGGACAACAAAAGAGCAGCAACGGCTACAAACCGGATCGACATTAAAGACACCCCAGCGCGACCGAGCAGCGGCGGTCTGTACCGACTACTGCGGTAGTTATCCACGTCGTTCAGTGATCGTCCTGGCGTGCGAAACCTCTGATTGAGTCTACTCCGGCATCTTTCCTGTCGCTTTCATCCACCTGTCCACCAGCGCCTGATATTCGTCGGATCGATGCTCAGGCAGACCTTCGGTGTTGGTCCACTGCCGGTGCATGCTCTCGGCGCCAAAATGGCTGGTCGGCTTGAACCGCGACGGATCGTCGAACGAGGCGACGGTCAGGTCCATCTTGTCGCTGTTATCGTTGTACATGAACCCTAGAGATGCTCCGCATTCGCCGCAGAAGGGCCGTCGGGCGATCGGAGAACTTTCATACCAGTCCGGCTCGTGCTCCCATTGCACGTCTGCCTGCTTCACATTCACGAAGGCGATCGAGATCGATCCGGTAGCGCGCTGACACATCCGGCAGTGGCAGAGATAGGCGTCGTCGCTGTCGATCCGCGCCACAAAGCGAATTCGGCCGCAGGCGCAACCGCCGCTCATTTCGTCTGACATTCTGCATCCTCTCCGACTGTGAGCACTCAATGCCTATCGCCTGCGGGCCCGGGCGCGCTACAGCCATCAGCGTGGCGAACGTCCTCTATATCACTTACGACGGGCTGACTGATCCGCTCGGCCGCTCACAGGTGCTCCCCTACTTGCAGGGCTGTGCCGCCAAGGGCCACCGGATCACGATCCTCAGCTGTGAAAAGCCTGACCGTTTCGTCAGCGGCCGGGCAACGGTCGAAGAGCTGTGCCGGAAATCCAGCATCGATTGGCTCCCGCTGCGCTACCACAAATCGCCTCCCGTGATTTCCACGATTTACGATGCGCGCATGCTGACCCGCGCGGCGGCCCGGTTTCACAAGGAACGCGGCTTCGACCTGGTCCACTGCAGAGGCTATATTTCCGCAATCGCCGGGCTCAGGCTGAAACGCCGGCAGGGCGTGCCGCTGCTGTTCGACATGCGTGGCTTCTGGCCGGAGGAAAAGACCGAAGGGGGAGCCTGGGACCTGCGCAATCCGCTGTATCGAGCGGTCTACCGATATTTCAAACATCTGGAATCGGACCTGCTGCGCGAATCCGATCACATCGTCACTCTGACGCGAGCGGGCAAGCGCCAGCTGCTGTCGCGGCCTGAATGCAAGGATCAGGCGGATCACATCTCGGTGATCCCCTGCTGCGTCGACTTCGATCACTTCCCCATGGCCGATAGTCTGCGTTCCAGTGCTCGCGCGAAACTCGGGATCGATCGGGATGCGCGAGTGCTCGCCTATCTCGGCTCCATCGGGACCTGGTACATGCTCGATGAGATGCTCGGGTTTTTCCGGGTTTATTCCGCGGAAAGCAGCAATACCCGCTTCTTGTTCATCACCATGGATAGTGCCGATGCTGTTCGGAACAGTGCGGCGAGGCATGGGATTGGCACCGAGAGCATTCTGGTCACATCGGCCTCCCGCGATCAGGTCCCGCAACTGCTTGCGGCCGCAGACACCGGGATTTCGTTCATCAAACCGGTGTTTTCAAAAACCGCCAGCTCCCCGACGAAGCTCGGAGAGATGTTGGCGATGGGCATTCCCGTCATCACCAACGGCGGTGTCGGAGATGTCGCCGAGGTAGTTGCGTCTTGTCAGGGCGGAGCGATCGTCCAAAGCTTCGAGGAAACGGGCTACGCCGCCGCCATAGAGGAGGCACAAAAGGTTACCTCAACAGCGGAAGAAATACGCAGCGCAGCGGCCACGATATTCGACCTGCAAACCGGCGTCAGCGCCTATGACTCGATTTACGCCGCGATCGTTGCGAACGAGGTTGGCACCCGCCCAGGCGTCAGCTAATCGAAATCCACGCCACACGTTTTCAGCAGGCAAGTCAGTGAAAAAGCAACGGATCTTCATTTCCGGGGTCGCCGGGTTCCTGGGAAGCCACCTCGCGGACTCGTTTTTGTCCGACGGGCATGAGGTCATCGGCAACGACAACATGATCGGGGGCTACCTCGACAACGTTCCCGAGGGGGTGGAATTCTACCAGTTTGATTGCAACGATTTCGACAAGTTGCGTCACCACATGAAGGGCGTGGACATCGTCTATCACTGTGCGGCGACGGCCTACGAAGGGCTTTCGGTTTTCTCGCCCCATTTGGTGACCCAGAATATCGTGACGTCGTCTACGGCGATGATTTCGGCTGCGATCGCGAACAACGTCCGCCGATTTGTGATGTGCTCGTCGATGGCTCGCTACGGGACGAACCAGGTGCCGTTCACCGAAGACATGACACCGCGCCCGCAGGATCCCTACGGGATCGGTAAATACGCATCCGAGCTGTTGCTCCAGAACCTGGCCGATACGCATGGCATGGAATGGGTAATCGCCGTTCCCCACAACATCGTCGGCCCGCGGCAGAAGTATGACGATCCGTATCGCAACGTCGCCAGCATCTTCATCAACCTCATGCTTCAGGGTCGGCAGCCCTATGTCTACGGCGATGGCTCCCAGAAACGCTGCTTCAGCTTCGTTTCGGACGACATAGAGCCTCTCAAGCAAATGGCGTTCGAGTCTGCATGCAACCGGCAGATCATCAACATCGGCCCGGATGACGAATTCGTTACCATCAACGAGCTTGCAGTCGCGGTTGCTCGGCTGCTGCAGTTCGATCTGAACGTCACCTATACCAAGGGCCGGCCCCAGGAGGTCGAGCTTGCAAACTGCTCCGCTGACAAGGCGAGACGCCTTCTCGGCTACGAACCTAAAGTGAAGCTTGAGGAGGGGCTGGAGCAGATGATCGACTGGATCAGTATGCGCGGCGCTCGGCCGTTCAAATATCACCTCGACCTCGAAATCGTGAATGAAAAGACGCCCGACACCTGGTCGAAGCGGCTGTTCTGAATTGCGAGGCGACCCGATCCGGTTGCTCGTCCTTGCCAACAAGGCCCAGGGGCTAGCGCCCGGTCAGCGCTTTCGGTTCGAACAATGGGCTCCGCGCCTGGAGCGTGATCACAACATCAAACTCGATCTGGCGCCGTTCGAATCCGCCGAATTGAGCAGAATTCTTTATCGGCGCGGCCATGTGGCGCGGAAGGCGTTGCTGGTCCTGAAGGATTTTCTCGCCCGCTCCCGCTGCATCAAGGCCGCCAGGGACTATGATGCTGTGCTGGTCTTTCGGGAGGCGGCGTTGATCGGCCCTGCCATCTACGAAGGCCTGATCGCCCGATCCGGCGTCCCGATGATCTTCGACTTCGATGACGCGATATGGATGCACCAGCCGACGAGCGGCATTTTTTCCAGACTTCACTTTCTTGGGAAAACCAAGACCATCTGCCGGCTGGCCTCCGCGGTGACCGCCGGAAACAGCTACCTCGCGGCCTTTGCCGCACAATTTAACGATGACGTCTCCGTCGTTCCGACGACGATCGAGCTTTCGGATTATCCGGTGGTTCCAGAGCCACCCCAGGATCCTGCTTTCATAGTCTGCTGGACAGGATCGACTTGGACGCTTCCCCATTTCGAACAGGCGCGAGCCGCGCTGGAACTGGTCGCGGCCAGGGTTCCGTTGGTGGTCAAGATCATCTGCAATAATGATGTGAAGCAACCCATCCAAGGCGCGGAAATGCGCTTCGTGCCCTGGTCGGCAACCGATGAGGCCAAGGAAATCGGCGACTGCCACGCAGGAATCATGCCTTTGCCGGATGACCCCTTCGCGAAGGGGAAATGCGGGTTGAAAGCGCTTCAGCTGATGGCGACCGGAAGGCCGGTGGTAATCTCACCCATCGGTGTGAACGACGATATCGTACGATCGCGGGAAAATGGATTTCTGGCGTCCACGACGCAGGAATGGGTGGATGCCCTTATGGCGCTGGCAGGGTCTGCACAGCTGCGCTCGAAAATCGGGCAAGCGGGTCGCGCAACGGTTGAACGGGACTATTCGGCGCAAGCGTCTGCGGCGAAATTCGCGGAAGTCGTTCGCCGCGTCACGAATTGAGGGATGTGGTCCTGGTCCCGCACGCAACCCAAAACGGCGGCTCCTCACTGAACTGGATATCCGACAGACCAGCCGCTCGCATCATGTTCTCGATCTGGGATCGGGTGAAGCGCTGCTCGAGCCGCGTTCCGAACCTGTCCAGAGCATCGGTGCGCATCGAATAGAAGCTGCTCTCGCGATAGCTGGCGAGCGGGAAAGCCGAAACATCGGCTCCTGCGGCTTCCGCCAGCTTGGCGGAACGGGCAAGCGGCCAATAAACGGTTGCAGCAATGGCCGTCGTCACTCCCTTGCGAGCCTGGAAAGGCAGTCTGAAGACCAGTCTCCGCACAAGGTCCGTCATTCGCCACAGGCCGCGGTACCAGATCGGACGGCCATCCAGCGCATAATAGAGGTAGACGAGGAACGGCGCTCCAGGCTTCAGCTTCCGAACGCAATCCTCAAGCGCCCGCGCTGTGTCTGGAATGTGGTGCAGGACCCCCAGCGAATACCCGAAATCCTGGCTTCCATCGGGTAAGGGAATGCTATCCGCGGCCGCCAGGTGGAACTTTACGTTCGCCGAGAACCGAAGGCGTCGCCTCGCCACCGATAGTGCCTTTTCGGATGGATCGATGCAGTGCAGCAGTCCGACCTCGGGAGCCACTCCGGCAGCCCACCGCCCCGATCCGCAGCCGAGGTCGAACCCTTCCGCATCCGCAGGGAAACGATTGAAGGGAAAGATTGCGAAGTAGGATTCGAACAGACGCTCATATTCCGTCGCGTCCAGCTCCGTCTGATCGAAGGCCGCCCACTCTTCGCCGAAGCCGGACACGGTGCGGGAATCAATGTTGGTCGATCGAAGCTCCGTCACGCGCTGTCCACTAACCAGAAAAGGTCGCTCATCGAGGAATTTCAATGAAGGCCGGTCACCACTATGGCTTGCTTCCGCATCTGAAGGAAGTTTGCCGTGCGGCTCGGACTGATCGTCGACAATATGGCGCTGAGCGGGTGGCAGGCGGAGGCCATTTCGCGCGTCACTGAAGGCGCTGAATTCATCGTCTTCAGCTGCACGAACTCGCGGCGGCACCCCCGCCCGCTGAAGCACGCCCTCTACTATGCGCTTCGATTAAGACCGTTCGACAGATGGCTCACTCGCATCCAGCCAATTCCGGCCAGCCTGAACATAGTCGAATCTGTCGAATTTGCGGCAGAATCAGAGGGAGCGTGGCAAAGGTTGCCCCCGGAAGTGATCACGGCAATCGAGCAAATAAAGCCCGCCGCGATCATCAAATTCGGGATGGGCTTGCTTCGCGTTCCCGATGGCCTCAATTGCCCTATCCTGTCATACCACCACGGCGACCCTCGCCGGTTCAGAGGCAGGCCCGCAGGATTTTACGAGATCCTGTCGGGTCACAGCATTTTGGGCCAGGTTGTCCAGATTCTCTCTAACCAGCTCGACGCCGGCGAAGTTGTCGCCTTCGGCGAGACGAAGGTCCATCCCCATTCGTGGCGCGCGACGATGCGAGAGGCCTATCGAGCCTCGCCCCTTCTGCTGCCACAGGCGCTTCGCAATGTGCGCGCGGGGGTCAGTCTTCCGATCGACCCGAAGGGAAGAAATTACCGGTTGCCGTCGAACGCGACAGTGTTGCGGTTTCTTTGGAAAATCGGTTCTGCTCGGATACGCCGGCTTATCTACGGAGCCTTCTTCGAAAAACACTGGGGGGTCGCCACAGCGCCGGGTGAGAGTGATCCGAAGGCCTTGGCGGCGAATCTTCCTGATCCGTCGAGCTGGACGGTCCTCGACTGCCCGCGCGACTACCGGTTCATAGCGGATCCCTTCCCGCATCCCGCGACCCACGCCATCCTCGCTGAAGCACTGAGACGGTCAGACCTTCAAGGAGAGATCGTCTCACTCGATTCCGGCCGGCGGAGCGTGATGTGCAGTGGACCTGGACACTTCAGCTATCCTTCAACCATTTGCGTCGACGATGAATGCTACATGATTCCGGAAGTCTCCGAATGGTCTCCTCCGCAGATCTTTCGATTGGCAGGGAAATCAGCGGCAGCGGCTGGCCGATTGCAGGTCGACGGCTCTCCGAAGTTGATCGATCCGACGCTTCACGCCGGCGCGGATGGAAACATTTACCTCTTCGCCAATGAGGCGGACTCAGGTGACGGAGTTCTCAAGCTCTGGGTAGCGCAAAGCCTGTCCGGCCAATTCACCGAACATCCTTTGAGCCCCGTGTCCATTTCGCCAGCCGGGTCGAGAATGGGCGGTGCTATAATTTGCACGGACGGGCATCTCTACCGGCTGGGACAGGACTGCACACGCGACTACGGCGACGGCCTTTCCCTGTTCGCCATCAGCGAACTCAGCGAATCCGGTTACCGTGAACAGTTGTGCACAGATCTTCGGTTTACCTCAACAAGAGGACCGCACACCCTGAACCTGCAAGAGGGCCAGATCGTATTCGACTTTTATCAAAATCGATTTTCAGCGTTCGCGGGTATCAGGCGGCTACGCTCGCGGCTCACAAAACGCCGCATTCAAAAGGCTGCCGGGTAGTTCCACAAATAGCTGCGATAGGGAATCCAGCACTTTGAAAATTGTCCAAAATCGAGCCACACGATCTCGACAGCGAGAGAATAGGCCACCACCGCCACAACAAGCAGCATGCTATGGCGACCCCCTTTTGAAAAGGCACTCGGCACCCTCGACAGCACGAAAACCTGCAGTGGGATCAGGAAGAGGGATGCACGGTCAACTGCGGTCGAAGACGGGCTGAGGTAGAGAAAAGCAACTGCAGCTAATGATGCCAAGGAAAGCAGAATCCACAGTCGCCAGTTGCTCCGGTTGAGTCCAAACCTGTTCCGGTAACCAAGAAACAAAATTGCAGGCAGGACATTCATCAAGACCCGTACCGTAGCCCCGGACGAACTGTATTCCTGTTTTATGTATCCATAAATGAGAAAATTGACGCGGTTAGAAACAAATAGTTCGTAAGCTGCGTAAGAAAGTACCGCGAATACAACAATGGAGACGAAAGAATTTCTAGCATAAGACAAGCCGAAAAACGGGAATATCAGGATGGATGCTTTGTGGAACAGGATTGCGCAGAGCAACGACCCGATCACACCCAGCGCTGACCCTCTTTGGTAGTAAGTCAGAGCGAACATTATGAAGCCGAGCGCCGCCGATTGCCGGGTATATCCCATGGCAACGACGATCACGAGATATGGCACGGCCACCAACATCGCGAGTGGCGGATTGGGCTGCCATCGGCAGAAGCTGACCAGGCCGGCAGTGAAAATCACCGCGCAAACGAGGTTCACCGCCCAAACCCCGAGCCCCAGTGATGCAACCAGCCAGTTCAACGCACCGAAGGCGGGATCGCTCAGATCCATCGCTGTGGAGAAGCTGCTATATTGCGAGTAGTCGAACAGATCCTGATACGTCTGCCAGTCGCATCCGACCCTGAAGCGAAGGCCTATCAGGACAATCAGGAGGACCGCCCCAACCAGCATCGCCGGCCGCTGTTGCTGAGGCGGCCGGGATCCGACAGCAAGCGCCCCTATTGCGAAAAGCGCGAAAATCAGAAGATAGGGAAGCAGCGGCGGCTCCTATTCGACAGTCGCGGGCGTGAGGTGCGGGACTGTCGCTTCCTCGGCTTGGGACATATCACGCAGCCAATCGGAAAATACCGCCCTTGCTCGATCGGTATAGGCCTTCTTGCGATCCGCCTTCCTAAGTCGCCCGTCCGGCGGCGGCATCAGCCCGAAATTGACGTTCATCGGCTGGAACGTTTCGATATCGCCTCCACCCGTGATGTGACCGAGCAGCGCCCCGATCGCGGTCTCGGCCGGAGGCTGTGAGATACGCCCCCCTTTGAAATCCGCCGCGGCGAAAAGGGCGGCCATCAACCCCACCCCCGCGCTTTCGACATAGCCCTCGCATCCCGTGATCTGACCCGCGAAACGGATGTTGGGCTTCGACCTCAGTCTCAGTTGATCATCCAGCAGAAGCGGCGAGTTGATGAAGCTGTTTCGGTGAATCCCGCCGAGCCTTGCAAACTCGGCCACTTCAAGACCAGGGATCATGCGGAAGATTCTCACCTGCTCCGAGTGCCGAAGTTTCGTTTGGAACCCAACCATGTTCCACAAGGTGCCGAGCGCGTTATCCTGGCGAAGCTGCACAACCGCATAAGGCCAGCGGCCGGTCTTCGGATTATCCAAACCGACCGGCTTCATCGGCCCGTGGCGCAAAGTGTCGACGCCTCGCTCGGCCATCACCTCGATGGGCATGCAGCCCTCGAAATAGGCGGTATCCCGCTCCCACTCGCGAAATTCGGTCTTCTCGCCCGCATTCAGGGCTTCGACGAATGCCTGATACTGCGCTTTGTCGAGCGGGCAGTTGATGTAATCCTTCCCGTCACCTCCAGATTCTGAAGAGCGATTCCAGCGCGATTGAAACCAGGCGACGTCCATGTCGATAGTCTCGCGGTGAACAATCGGAGCAATGGCATCGAAGAATGCGAGCGCGCCTTGCCCGGTCTCTGCGGCAATGGATTTGGCCAATCTGGATCCGGTAAGCGGGCCGGTCGCGATGATGGCCGGGTGATCGGGAAGCGAATCGATCCGTTCGCGAACCACGGCGATGTTCGGGTGAGTATCGATCGCCCGGGTCACCTCGCCCGCGAACGCGTCCCGGTCCACTGCCAGCGCCGACCCGGCGGGCACGCGGTGAGCGTCCGCCGCGCGCATGACCAGCGAATCCAGCGCCCGCATCTCCTGGTGCAACAGCCCCACAGCGTTATGCTCGGCATCGTCGGATCGAAAACTGTTGGAGCAAACCATTTCGGCAAGTCGGTCCGTCTGGTGCGCGGGCGTGGAATCGCCGCCGCCCCGCATCTCCGACAAGCGAACCTTGAGCCCTTCTTGCGCCAGCTGCCACGCAGCCTCGCTTCCGGCCAAGCCGCCGCCGATGACGTGAATGTCGAACTGCATCCGTCCTGCTTAGCGACCGGCTTACTCTATTCCCAGACCAGTCGGCTCCGCACGATCCCGGCACAAGCCATCGCCGTGCCGAGAAAGGCATAAGTCTCGACTGCCCCTGCGCCGTCAAAGCCCCTCTCGAGAATTCCGAACGCAAGTCCAGCTCCGATTCCAATCCAGAATACCGGGGAGCGCGCGATCGAAATGCGATCCGCGATGAACCGGAGAACCACACCCGCGATCAGGCAAGTAGGAAAGGCCAGCACGATTCCGACGATCATCGACATCGGGATGACAAACGCGAAGCCGTAGGTAACTTGCGCGAGGTCACCAGCGCCGACGGGAAAGCTCGCGGGCGCTGCGTCTTCGTAGCCGAATAAAACCAGGAGGGAGACGAAGAGCGGTCCCGCAACGACTGATGCGAGCGCCACTCCCTTGGCCAGACCATATCGGCTCCCCATGACTTACCCCTTCTGTAGGAATGGCGGGGCGTGGGCCCCGCCCAACCAAGGCTCAAGCTGCACTGTAGCCGGCCTGCTCGCCTATCCACTGGTTCACTTTGCGGCCGAAATGAGCAATTGCTGACATGTTGAAGAAGTGCATGCCGCCCAGCACCAACACCGCAAGACCAACCTTGCTGCTGAGGAAGCGGATCGCTTCCGGCCAGGTCTGCGGCTCATTGCCGAGGCTCAGCGTCAGCGTAATGAAGCCGATGTTTACGAGATAGAACCCCACCACAAGCAAGTGGTTTGTCGACGTCGCCAGCCGCTCATCGTGACCGAAGCAGCGGATCAGGAACACTTCGCCGTTGCGCGCCAGGGTTCGCGCTACCCAGATCGTGATCGCGATTGAGATTACCAGATAGAGGCCATAGACCAATTCAACCACCGTCATTCTCCTTCTTCTAACATTTCGGTAATAACTGAAATAATATCGCAAAAGTTTTTTGCCTAAGCGGTATTGGCCGCCTTCCTCTTCCCCGCCCCAGGAACGAAGCGCGCGATCTTTGCTCCAAGCTTCATCAGCGCGACCAGAGTCGACTTAGGAAGCCGCCGCACCTGGTCATACCAATTGCCCAGCGTTCCAATGAACTCGTGCATCCGGGTGATCCGATCGCGAATATGGGCGGGAGTCTGACGGTCACCAGCGAGTTCGTCGGCAAGCCGAGACAGTAAAGCCAAGGTGGGGTCTACCTCCCGCCGCTTCCGTTCGTTGGCGATTCGGAGAAGCACCTCCCAAAGGTCGCTTTCGGCGATGAAATGATCGCGGCGATCACCCTCCACATGAACCCGGCGGACTATTCCGTAAGACTGCAATTCCTTGACAGCGGTCGAGAAATTCGAGCGTGCGATGCCGAGCTCGTCAACGATTTCCTCGGCGTGGAGCGGGCGTTCAGAAAGATAAAGGAGCCCGTGAATCTGTGCCACGGAGCGGTTGACTCCCCACTGACTCCCCATCTCCCCCCAATGGAGGATGAAAGCCTTTGCCGCCGGTATGCCCATCAGCTTTGTCATACCTATTTCTGTACAGACTGAAATTACTGAATGCAAGCTGTCTTTCCATCTGCTGTGTTACAGAGGCGCATGCGAATTTTCACGATCGGGTATGAAGGCGCGACGATCGCCGAGTTCCTCGCGGCGTTGCAGAACGCCGGCGTTCAGCGCGTGATCGACGTTCGCGCCCTCCCCAACTCCCGCCGCCCCGGCTTTTCCAAGACGCCGCTGAGGAATGCGCTTGCCGAAGCCGGCGTCGACTATGTCCATTTGCGCGCCCTCGGGACGCCTGCCGACGGGCGAGCAGCGGCGAGAGCCGGACGCATCGACGATTTGCAACGCATCTACGCGGGCCAGCTCGAACTTCCCGAAGCGATGGCTCAGGGTGCACAGATGGTCGAGCTCGCAAAAGAGAAACCGAGCGCGCTTCTTTGCTACGAACGGGAGCCGGGCGGGTGCCACCGCTCGCTTCTCCTGCGAGCAGTCGCGCCGGATTGCGATGTGGTTCACCTGTTCGCTTGAGAGACTTCGTCTGCTAGCGAGAACAGATGCTTGGATTTCTTGTCGCGTTCGCCGCTTCGCTCTCCGCCAATAATTACTCGATCGACGAACCGATGCAGGCGCCAGCCACCGCGTCGAGTTGGGCCGACGAATTTGACGAACCCAGCCTCGATCGGTCGAAGTGGAGTTTCGATACCAGCCGCAACAGGGTCGGGTGGTACAATGGCGAGCAGCAATATTACGCGGCGAACCGGCCCGATAATTTGCGCTTCAGCGATGGGCACCTGATTATTGAGGCTCGCCACGATCCGGAGGCCATCCGATCGCTCCCCGACTGGGGCGGGCAGCAATACAGCTCCGCGAAGATCATCACGCGAGGAAAGGCGGAATTTCGATACGGTTTCGTGGAAGTGCGGGCGAAGCTGCCGTGTGCCGTCGGCACCTGGCCCGCTATCTGGATGATGCCGGCCTATTCGGTGGAATGGCCGAAGGGCGGAGAAATCGACATCCTCGAACAGGTCGGCTCCGAACCTAACGTGGAGCACGCGACGCTTCACACCGAGCTGTTCAACCACCAACGGGGAACCGCCCGCGGAGCATCGACCGTGGTACCCACTAGCTGCAGCGCGTTTCACCGCTATCAGATGCGCTGGACCCCGCGGTCGATAACCATCGGAGTGGACGATCACGCGTACATGCGGGTGCTGAACGACCAGCCTGGAGGAGCCGGTGCCTGGCCGTTCGACAAGCCGTTCTACCTGATCCTCAATCTCGCCGTCGGCGGCTCGTGGGCCGCCCCGAAGGGAATCGACGACGCCGTCTTCCCGCAGGATTTCGAGGTGGATTACGTGCGCGTCTGGAACCAGGCGAGTTGATCAGCCGGGATAAACCAGGACACCGTCTTCCGGCCTTGCTTCGGGTGTGAGCCTCGCCGGTTCGTTGCGCCCTCCCCCCATCAGGTGAAGCACCGCCCGCCCGTGCAGGATCAAATAGTCGGCGATGATCCGCCGATGGCATCGCCACCACACCGCCTCGGCGCACATGACCGCGGTGGACTGCGTCTCCGCCACCGCCATCAGCCGCTGAAGCCCCGCCGCGAAGATGCTGGACATCGCGTAATCGGCATAATTGTGAAAGCTGGCGTTCTGCCAGAAATCGTTGATTTCACGTGGGACATCTTTCGATCGGCTGCGAAGCCCGCCGAGTTCCGCAAACCGTTGATAGCCAATCCCGAAAGGTTCGAGTTCCACGGCAAGAGCATCGCCATTGTACTGCGGGTTGGCTCTGGATTGGGGAACCGTCCGCACATCGGCGATTAACCCCACGCCCGCACCCGTCAGGATCGAGACGAATTCATCGAGCGGCCGGTTGGAGTGGCCGACAGTGTAGATCGGCAGCATCAGCTCAGGCGGGCGGTGCGCCTTCCCCGACCAGAAGCTCCTCGATATCGGGGATCGGCCGGTCGGTCATTTCCTTGTTCACTGTGAGGATCAGCCTGCGTTCGGCTTCCTTGTGAAGCTTCTTTCGAAATTCCCCGAGAGCCTTGGGCGGGATCACGACTGCCAGCGCATCGAAGTCGTTGGATAGCGCACGCCGATTGACCTCCTCAGCCGCGTCCCGGATCCAGCGATCCTCGCCCTGCTGGTGAAAATCCGCTTCCTCCATCGTGTCGCGTCCGTAGCCGGCGCTGGAATGCTGGGCGCCCGGCGCATCGGTCTTGATGTCGCGGTCCGGCGGATCGGAACGCTGGTCGTGAGCCTCGGTCCGCAGGTCGATCATTTCCGAATCGCCGTGATTGCGGAGAAAAAGGGTCTTTTTGCCGTCGGCGACAAGGACGAGGGCGCCGTGCGGAATGGCCATCGAGGGGTCTCCTGTTGACTTGAGTTACACCCAAGCCAACGCCCCCCGCGTTAAGGACGTTCCCCTATTCGTCGGCCCCTTCCGCACCGTCTGGCGCGGGGTCAACCGGCTTATCGAGTTCGTGCTCGCCGACGACGGCGTCCGGAATCGGCGCGATCTCGTCACCCCCTTCGAGCTCGATCTCTTCCTCTTCGCTCTCGTCGATCTTGGCGACGCTAACGACATGCTCGTTTTCAGCGACCCGGAAGATCGTGACTCCCATCGTGTTGCGGCCCGCAATCCTGATGTCGCCGACGGTCGTACGGATCATCTTTCCCTGGTCGGTGACCAGCATGAGCTGTTCGCCGGGGAGAGCGGGGAAGCTTGCCACCACGCACCCATTGCGCGCCGACGTGTCGATATTGGTAATCCCCTGGCCACCGCGATTGGTGCGACGATACTCGTACGCCGAAGTGCGCTTGCCATAGCCGTTCTCAGTGACCGTAAGGATGAACTGCTCCCTGTCGGCAAGCTCGGCGATCCTCTCCGGCTTCAGCGGGCATTCGCCTTCCTTTTCCCCCTTCCAGGGAGCGAAGCGCAGATAATTTTCGCGCTCCTCCTGGCTGCGCATTGCGCCGCGACGCAGAATCGACATCGAAATGACTTCATCGCACTCAAGCAGGCGAATCCCGCGAACCCCGGTCGAGGTGCGTGAGCGGAACTCGCGAACATCCGTCGCCATGAAGCGAATCGCTTTTCCGTGGCGGGTGGCGAGAAGCACGTCATCCTGTTCGGTGAGGAGAGAAACCCCGATGAGACGATCGGTCGGATCGGTCTGCTCGTCGGTATCGTCGTCGGTTTCGACGTCTTCGGCCGGGCCGGTCCCGAAACGCATCGCGATCTTGCCGGCCGTCGGGATATTCGTGAAGGCGGCCATGCTGTTTCTGCGGACCGTGCCGTTGGCCGTCGCGAACATGATGTGCAGCCCGCCCCATTCTGATTCTTCCTCCGGCAGGGGCAGCACGGTCGAGATCGTCTCCCCGTTGGCCAGCGGCAGCAGGTTGACCATCGGCCGGCCCTTGGTGTTCGGGCCGCCCTCCGGCAGCTTCCACACCTTCATCCGGTAGACCCGGCCAAGGTTTGAGAAGAACAGCACCGGATTGTGAGTCGAAGTCACGAACAGGTTCGTGACCGCGTCTTCGTCCTTCGTCGCCATTCCGGCGCGGCCCTTGCCGCCGCGCTTCTGCTCGCGGAAAACCGCCAGCGGGGTGCGCTTGATGTAGCCCTCCATGGTCACAGTGATGACCATGTCCTCGCGCTCGATCAGGTCCTCGTCTTCGATACCGTCGGCGGCGGCGGCCAGTTCGGTGACTCGCGGCGTGGCGAATTCGGCCTCAACCTCGTCGAACTCCTCGCGCATCACCTCATAGAGGCGGGCGCGGTTGGCGAGAATCTCGAGCAGTTCGCCGATCGAGTCCGCGAGCTTCTTGAGCTCGTCGCCGATCTCGTCGCGGCCAAGCGCCGTCAGCCGGTGAAGCCGCAGCTCCAGGATCGCCTTCACCTGGGCTTCGGAAAGCTTGTATGTCGTGTCGCCACTCTGCGGCTCGACCGCCTCGACCAGAGCGATGTACGGCCGGATTTCGTCCATCGGCCAGCTTCGCTCGAGCAGCCGCTCGCGAGCATCGGCCGGAGAGGCGGAGCCTCGGATCAACCGAACCACCTCATCAAGATTGGTGACCGCGACCACGAGCCCGAGCAGGATATGCGCCCGCTCGCGAGCCTTCATCAGCTCGAACTTCGATCGCCTGGTGATCACCTCCTCACGGAAGCGGACGAAGCTTTCGATGATGTCGCGGAGCGTCAGAGTCTCAGGCCGTCCCCCGCGGATCGCGAGCATGTTGGCCGGGAAGCTCGACTGCGCCGGCGTGTGCCTCCACAGCTGGTTCAGAACTACCTCGGGCGTCGCGTCGCGCTTCAGGTCGATGACGATCCGGACGCCCTCGCGGTTGGACTCGTCGCGGATGTCGCTGACGCCTTCGATGCGCTTGTCCTTGGCGGCCTCGGCGATCTTCTCGACCAGCCCGTTCTTTCCGACCTGATAAGGAATCTCGATAAGGACCACCGAGCGGCGATCGCCCCTCCCCTCCTCGATCTTGTACCGCGACCGCTGGAGAATGGATCCGCGGCCGGTCGTATAAGCGCTTCGGATCCCGCTCTGGCCAAGGATGATCGAACCGGTGGGGAAATCCGGCCCCTTCACATGCTCCATCAGCCCTTCCGTGCTGATCGCCGGATCGTCCATGTAGGCCCGGCACGCGGCCAGCACCTCGCCCAGATTGTGCGGCGGGATGTTGGTCGCCATTCCGACCGCGATTCCGCCTGCGCCGTTGACCAGCAGGTTGGGGAAGCGCGCCGGAAGCACCTGCGGCTCGCTTTCGCTGGCGTCATAGTTCGGCTGGAAAGTGACCGTGTCCTTGTCGATGTCGGCAAGGAGGAAGTTCGCCACCTTCCCCAGCCGCGCCTCAGTGTAGCGCATCGCCGCCGGTGGATCCGGGTCCATCGATCCGAAATTGCCTTGCCCATCGATCAGCGGCACCCGCATCGACCAGGGCTGGACCATCCGCGCCAGCGCGTCATAGATCGCCTGGTCGCCGTGCGGGTGATATTTACCCATTACGTCGCCGACGATTCGGCTGGATTTGCGGTACGGCCGCCCGGCGACGTAGCCCGCCTCGTCACACGCATAGAGTATCCGGCGATGAACCGGCTTCAGCCCGTCGCGCACATCGGGGAGTGCCCGGCTAACGATCACGCTCATCGCGTAATCGAGGTAGCTGGTCTTCATCTCCTCGACGATGGAGATCGGCGCGATTCCGATCGGATCGCCGGGGGTATTGCTGTCGCGGCCTTCATCGGCCGGCGGCTGAGTGGCCAAAGCCTGTCCTAACTATGAAGCGTGAATACGCGGGGGAAGGCGCCGGATTCGGCGTCACCCCCAGATAGCGATGAGTAGCGAAAAGGGAACCCTAGCGCCAGTGCGCGCACGCGTACGTACGCGCGCGAGGGATTGGAGTGCTTCTCGTCATTCCGGACTTGAGCCGGAATCCGCGTCCATTTAGCCGCCGATTGCGCGACAGTCCGTTTTCGACCCATTGCGGACATTGCGCCGGAGGCTAATGGCTTTGGAGCGTGATCGCCGAGATTCACGTCAGCGCACCGGTCCATGCCGTTGGGCAATTCGTCCGTCGACAACGTGCCGTCGTGGTTTGCGTCCATGCAATCAAAACTCGCGAGCGGTCCCTTTAGCAATTCATCGAGGGTCAGATACCCGTCATGGTCGGTATCCTGGCTCGCGTAGGAGCGAAGAAGTTCTTGCCGCCGCTTTTCCAGATCAGGGGTGATCTTGCCGCGTGAGAAATCCCCAGCGGCCCTTCGGATGGCATAATCGACCATCGCTTCAAGCTCGACGCGGCTAAGCTTTCCGTCTCCGTCTTTGTCCCAATACTTGAACACCGCGCTCGCCCCACTGATCATGTGTTCGCGGCTAGACTGAGGGGCTGACTTGACCGAGCAGCCGCTTCCAAACGCGAGACATACAATCGAGAGAGCAACGACGTAACGCACCCGATCAAATTAACTGAGCAGGGGAATCACGCAATGTCCGCTTTCCACCCAAAGCCGACGGTGGGGGCGCCGCCGACCCCCAATTAGGCCTTCTCGACAGAGATCACCCGGATAGCGTCGTTAGTTCCCGGGCGCTCGATGGTCTCGCCGAGCTCGGCGCCCATGATCGCCTGCGCAATCGGGGAGGCAAACGCGATCAGACCTCCCGCCGGGTCAGCCTCATCATGGCCAACGATCGTGAGCGTACGCACATCCCCGCCCTGTTCAACGGTGACTCGGGTGCCAAAGGCGACGGCATCGCCCGGTGCCTCAGGCGCAATCTGCGCGGTCGCGAGTCGGGCTCGCCAATAGCGCAAATCCCGCTGAAGTTCGGCGCGCTGTTCATCGCTGGATGCGGACGGCACAGCGGCCTCCAAATCTTCCGTCCGCGCCCTGATGAGAGAAAAGCCGCGCTTGGTCACCAGGTTCGGGCCGGGCGGTATCGGCAGCTCGAACCGCGGCTCTTTGTGCTCCTCGTCGCTCTCGCGGCGGAAGGCGACGCTCATCGGTTGCTCCCTCTCATTAGCACGTAAGGCTATAGTTATATTGGGGCTGCCCATTGGGATCGACGTAATAGCAATACCCACGAGTATCCCGGTAGTATTGATGGCCGCCAATCACCGCGCCAGCGACTCCGCCAGCCACCGCGCCGGCAACCGCGCCGGCGGCGGTGCCAACGCCCGGAACGACGGATCCCACGGCAGCGCCCTTGGCCGCGCCGGCTGCGGCGCCCGAAGCGGTGCCGGCGACAACATCACTGGACACAGGCGCTGTTGCACACGCAGCGAGCGACAGGTTGCTCACCGCGGCGATCAGAATGAGCACAGGTTTCATCATTTCCTCCAATAGCTTTTCAGCCCCAGTGCAGAATGCTCGGTTTCGTTCCCGAAGCGATCGTCGCCGCGGGGCAGCCAGTTCAATGCAAGTTCATGGGAAGGGGTGCATTTCTGTTGGCGATCCGGGGGCTCGGCTCTATTGGCCGCCTCCGCCCCTTTCCCATTCGCCGCTTCGCCGGCAGGAGACCCGAATGAACTCGAGCAAGATTGTCGCCGCCCTGCTGCTTGCCGGTGCGACGACCCTCGCTACCTCCGCGATGGCGCAGCAACCGGCAGCAGCGCCAACCGACCCGACCAAGCTGGTGACTCACATCCCGAAGGTCACTCCGGCAGCTGTCAAAGCCATCCAGACGCTGCAAAACGCGGTCAACGCCAACAACACAGCGGAGATTCCCGCCGCACTTGCAGCCGCCCAGGCAGCAGCCAAGACGCCGGACGACAAATATTTTGTCGGCCTTTTGCAACTGAAGGCCGCGGCCGCGACGAAGGATCAATCGGCGATTGCGGCCAGTCTTGAAACTCTGGTTGCCTCTGGCGGGGCAGCTCCGAACGAGCAATTCTCGCTCTATTACAATCTTGGGCAGAGCTACACGTCGCTCAAGCAATACGACAAAGCCGCAGCCGACTACCAGAAGGCTCTCGACGCCAGCCCGAACAGCGTCGACGCACTGGCAGGATTGGCCGAAGCGCGCGCTTCCGAAGGGCAGCCCGCGGCCGCGATCCAGACGATCCAGCAGGGCATCAAGGTTCAGCAGGCAGGCGGGCAGAAAGCACCGCAATCCTGGTACAAGAGAGCCGTATCGCTCGCCTACGGTGCTCAGCTTCCACAAGCTGCCGAATTGAGCCGCGAATGGGTGCAGGCCTACCCGAGCGCCGATAGCTGGAAAAACGCGATCGCCATCTACCGCAACGTCAATCATCCGGACTCCGAAGCGACGCTCGACCTTCTTCGCCTGGAGGCGGCTCAGGGCGCTCTCTCCACCCCCGGTGAGTATGCGCTTTATGCGCGGTCGGCTGCCGTCCAGGGCAATTACACCGAGGCGCAAGCCATTCTCGATCAGGGTATTGCAGCGAAGGCCATCAGCGCCGGCGACAGTGAGATCCAGACTTTGTTATCCGAGCTGAACAAGCAACCGAAGGCAACGGAGGCAGGGCTCGCTCAGGCAAGCTCAATTGCCAAGGAGTCGCTCCCGCTTGTGCATATCGGCGACCGCTATGCGGCCATGGCCGAATATTCAAAGGCTGCCGATGCCTATCGCGCTGCCCAATCCAAACCGGGCGCGGACTCGAATCTTATCAACCTGCACCTCGGCATGGCGCTGGCGCGTCAGGGCGACAAGGCGGCTGCGGCCTCAGCCTTCAAATCGGTCTCCGGTCCGCTTGCCGGCGTGGCGCAATATTGGCTGCTCTACGTCGCCCCGTCGACGTAAGTGCCTGCGACACCCAGGCCTAACCACCGCTATTAGGATTGCGTTATTAGCTGTCTCGAATCGGGATAGTTAATTCCTGCCCGCTTCCGCTCGTTCTCCTCTGCGATAGAGCGAGCTTGGAGGTAGAATGCGCGTGGATTTGGCCGGTGCAATTTGACGATCGCCTGAGGACGGTGCTCGACTCGCCGGCCGTTGACGCGCGCGACCATGCTGTTCGCTGGCGCCAGCTGGTCGAGCTTGTTGCCCGCTCGACCAGTGACACCTCCGGCGACTTGCTGGAGCAGGCGATTATGGAAATCCGCGACGGCGCGGCATCCGTGGACGAGCAGGTCCGGACGGCAAGCGCCCGTGCCGTGGCCCAGCTTTCCTTGCCGTTGCAATTGATCTCTGCATTTGCGGCCGACCGGATGTCGGTCGCTGCGCCAATTCTGGCATCGGCCCGCCTGACTGCCTTCGAATGGGGCGAAGTGCTTGCCGCGGCCAGCAGCGAGTGCCGCCGCTTCATTCAAGCGCTTCGCTCTGAAGCCGCAAATGGCGTTTCGCCGCCAGCAACTTCAAAAGAGCCGGAAGTCCAGCATTCTCCAATTCCCTCGATCAGCGAGGTCGTGGCCCGCATCGAACGGCTGAGGCAATCGCGTGAACCGGCTTCGGAAATTGAAATTGCCCAATCGGGGAACAACGACGAAGGCCCTGTTGCCGCACGTCTTTTTCGATGGGAATGCGACGAGAACGGGCAGATCGCCTGGGTGGAAGGCGTACCTCGTGGTCCTCTGATCGGACGCTCCATCGCGCACCTGGACGACGATGCGCTGATCGACCGGCAAGTAGAGCGCGCGTTCGCGGCGAAAATCCCATTTCACGATGCCCTCCTGGAGCTGGCGGAGGGAACGCCGGTCGAAGGCGCCTGGATGATCAGCGGCAGGCCCGCGTTCGATCCGTCAACAGGGAGATTCGCAGGCTATCGCGGGATCGCCGAACGAAATTCGCAAGCCCCTGACGATGCTGAAGTCGTGGAAGCGGCGGCTGACCCGGACTCACTGCGTGATCTGGCGCACGAGATCAGGACACCACTCAACGCGATCATCGGCTTTGCGGAGATTATTAGCGGGCAGTACCTCGGACCTGCTCACCACCCCTACCGCGAACGTGCGGCGGAGATCGCCGTCCAGGCCCACCTTCTACTCACGGCGATCGAAGATCTCGATTTTGCGGCGAAGCTGCGCTCGCGAACCGATCAGGGTGGCCGGGTTCATCTCGGTGCCCTGGCAGAGCGAGTCATTCCAACGCTTCGCGGTCTGGCTGAAGCACGCGACGTGACGATCGAGGCATCAAGAACCACGCGGGATCTCGACGTGTCTGTCGATCCGGAAATGGCGGAGCGGCTCGTGGTGCGAATGTGCAGCACGGCGATCGAAGCATCCATCGCCGGCGAGCGCCTTCAGATTTTTGTCGACAATGGGGACGAGGACTGCCGGATTTCCATAAGTCGGCCTCGGGCATTGCTGGGCCTTTGCGAGGCCGATCTCTTTGGTTCGGCGGCCAAAATGCAGTCGCACTCTTTCACTCTGCGACTGACTCGCGGCCTCGCCAGCATTGCCGGCGCGCAACTCATCGCGTCTGAATCGCAGCTCTCCCTGGTTTTTCGCAGGACTCCGCTTGGCGTGGAAAGGTCCGGCGCCTATTTCTGAGCCGGCCGGTGAGGGCCTGTAGCTCAACGGTAGAGCCGGCCGCTCATAACGGCTAGGTTGGGGGTTCGAATCCCTCCGGGCCCACCAACCTTGAGGCGCCGACCAGAAGGGCGCGGATCGAAGATCCGAAGCTTCTGGGAGAGACGTCGATGCCAGCCTGCGCCGCGAAGCGGCGACAGGACTGACGTTGCGCGATTCATTCGCGTGACGGCCCTCTTCCTTAACGGGGGCGATTAAGCGACGTCACGGAGTAAATCCGTGACGTCGATCGACTCTGCTTCGCGGGTCGTCGGCCGGCTTTCGCTGGCTCTTCGCGTCGCTTGCGATTGCTGTGCAATCGCAGCGCCACGCTCGGCAGCTCAAGCAATGGTCGGGGAGACAGGATTCGAACCTGCGACCCTCTGCTCCCAAAGCAGATGCGCTACCAGGCTGCGCTACTCCCCGAACCGGTGATGCGGACGCGTTTTCGCATCCGCGGGAGCCCGTTAGCAGCGCTTTACGCCGAAACCAATCAGCCAGCTTTGTTGGTCGTCTTATTTTCGTCGCTGTTGTTGGTAGTCTCGACCTTCACCGAGCTGTTTTGCAGCTTGTCGCCGGTGTTCTTGACGTCGCTTCCGATGTCACTGGCGACATTCTGCGCCGTGTTGCTGACGGTGTTCACGGCTTCCTGGGCAGCGATGGAATTGTACTGCACCGTCACCGAATTATTGGCGCCGTTGGTGCTGACGTTGCAGGCCGCGAGGCCGAGCAGCGGCAGGAATGCAAGAGCGGTGCGCATCGATCGATCCTCCGAAATTTGCAGCTGTAACGCGGCTGGCTTGTTTCGGCTCCGGTCAGAAGAGCTGCAAAGCAACTTCGCTTGACGGGCTGGAGCTTTCGCGGGCAGTGGCCCCGCTAAGGGCGGTTAGCTCAGTTGGTAGAGCATCTCGTTTACACCGAGAGGGTCGGCGGTTCGAGCCCGTCACCGCCCACCATCCATAGCTGCGCGCAAAGCGCGGTACGGAAGCAGGATTGCGCCATGGCGGGAGCGGCGGGAGCGCGCGGGGGTCAACGTCTCTATAGCCGGCCACTCGGGCAGCTGCTCGCTTTCACCAGAAAGCCATCTGGTGAGTTGCCCCAACACGATAGCGATCTCTTCGCGATCACGGCCCGTCGCATACTGCGCAACCAACGCCGCCGAGGCTTGCCCGAACGCGCAGGCCTGAACGCTCTGGGATAGCGCCGCGACGCGAGCGTCATCGAGCTGGACTTGGGTTAGAACAATGCTGCCACAAGTGGGCGACCGAAGCTCGGCCGCCCCGTCCACGCGCTCCAGCGTCACCGGCTCGGGCAACGAACCCGCGAGCCGCAGGATTTCGAGCGTGTACAGCGTGCTTCGAGACGCCATTTCGTCTGCGCTCAATGGCTCCTCAGCACGAACGGGAAGAAAGAACCGTTCATCCTGAGGAGGGGCTGAGTAGCAGCTTTGCTGCGTATCGAAGACCCTTCTCGAAGGATCATTCCCGCCGCCAGGTGGTGCCGGAAGGACCGTCTTCGAGCACGATTCCTTCTGCCTTGAGGTCGTCCCGAATCCGGTCGGCGGTGGCGAAGTCGCGGTTCTTCTTGGCCTTGGCGCGTTCGGCGATGCGGGCGTCGATCGTTGCATCATCAGTTCCGCCCCGGAACCATTCGTCAACGCTACTGCCGAGCAATCCGAGAAGCTGTGCGCTGGCCCTTAGCGTCGTCGGATCCCCCAGCGCGCTCAACCGAGCCAGCGCGAGTGGCGTGTTTAGATCATCCGCTAGAGCATCCGCGAATTTTGCGTCCACTTCTCCCGTCTCCGCTTCTCCAGCGCTTCGATATAGGCGGTCGAGCACTGTCTTCGATTGCTCGATCAGCGCTTCCGTCCAAGGCAGCGGCGAACGATAATGGGCGCTCAGCAGCGCCAACCTTAAAGTCTCGCCGCGATGGCCCTGCGCTAGCAGATCGTTCACCGTCACGATATTGCCGAGGCTCTTCGACATCTTCTCCGCGCCCATGTCGAGGAAGCCGTTGTGCACCCAGAAGCGCGCCAACGGCGCTCCAGCGTGAGCGCAGCGGCTCTGGGCGATCTCATTCTCGTGGTGCGGGAAGATGAGGTCGAGACCGCCGCCGTGAATGTCGATCGTTTCGCCGAGGTGCGCTCGGATCATCGCCGAGCATTCGATGTGCCAGCCCGGCCGGCCGCGGCCCCAAGGCGAGTCCCAGCCGATCACGCCCTCGCCGCTCGGCTTCCACAGCACGAAATCGGCAGGATCGCGCTTGTAGGGGGCGACCTCGACCCGCGCTCCGGCAAGCATCGCCTCGCGATCGCGGCGGCTGAGCGCGCCGTAAGTGGGATCGGAGGGCACGCTGAACAGCACGTGCCCTTCCGCCTCATAGGCATGGCCGGTCTCGATCAGCCGCTCGATCATCGCGATCATCGGGCCGATTTCCCGCGTCGCATGCGGAGCGATCGTCGGCGGCTGGACCCCAAGCGCACCCACGTCCTCTAGATACGCCTGTTCATAGCGCGCGGTGATTAGCGCCGGCTCGACTCCCTCCGCCTCGGCGGCGGCGATGATCTTGTCGTCCACATCGGTGACGTTGCGGGCATAAGCGAGGCTGTCGGCGCCAAATTCATGCCGGATCAGCCGGGCCAGCGTATCGAACACCACCGCCGGGCGGGCATTGCCGATGTGCGCACGATTGTAGACCGTGGGGCCGCACACATACATCGTGATCCGCTCAGGGTCGGCGGGGACGAACGGCCGCTTCTCACGGCTCATGGTGTCATAGAGACGTATCATGGAACCGCCTTAGCCTCCCCTGCATTGGCAGGGGAGGGGGACCGCCGAAGGCGGTGGAGGGGCTATTCTTGTCGGCGTTCGGCCCAAGCATTCTTCAAGGATCAGAGTTGCGACTCCTTCGAGATTATCGCGGATATCCGTCGCTCGAATCCTCAGCGTCCGCACACCCTGTGCAAGGACCCATTTATCGCGGCGAGCATCTCGATCCGGATTTGATCCAAGCTCATGTGCCAGTCCATCGATCTCGATCGCCAGTGCTGTCTCATGACAAAAGAAATCTAGAACGTACGGTCCGAGCGGGTGCTGGCGGCGGAATTTGAAACCTTCGGGACGGGTCTTCAGCACATTCCAAAGCCGCAGTTCGGGAGGCGTCATCCGTTTCCGAAGTGAACAGGCGCCGTTTGTGTTCACAGAAGCCCCTCCACCGGCTTCGCCGGTCCCCCTCCCCCGGAAATCCGGAGGAGGAAATTAGAAAGGCGGATCATTGGCCGCTCCTGTCCTCACGCATGTGACGCCTGGTCTGCACCCAGTTCACAATCTCGGTGCCGCTGGCGTAGAGCAGCGGATAGGTCCGCGAGTCCTTCATCCAGGCCGGCCGCTCGGCCTCCGGGCCGTAAATGAGATCCGTCGCTAGGTTGGCGAACAGGAAGAAGAGAGTGGCCGCGAGCAGGCCCTTCAACAGCCCGAAGCCCCCGCCGAGGATGCGATCGACGGGCCCGAGGATCGATCGGCGGGTTTTCCAGCTGATCGAACGGGCAACCAGCTTCACCAGGATGAAGGTCGGAATGAACAACAGCGCGAAGGCGAGCACCGCGGCTCCCTCCGGCGTGCCGACGTGCGGCCTCAGCCCGATCGAAAGCTGCGTGTGGAACAGCTTGATCATTGCGATGGCCGCCACCCACGCCATCAGCGACAGCACTTCGTAGATAAAGCCGCGGACGAAGCCGACCGCGCCGCCGCCCAGAAGCAGCAGGATCACGAAGATGTCGAGCGCCGTCATGCGGCTTCGGCTAGCCGACAACCCTCCTGATTGCGAGACCTTCTACAAGCGAGGAGTCTAGCCGCGCTCGCCCTTCTTCGCCGGAGTGAGCGCCGGCGTCTCCACTGGACCGACGAACGGATCGACCGGCTGGATCGTGCCGTCCGGGTTGAAGTGCAACTCGGTCACCTTCACGTCGCGAAGGTGGTTTTTACCCGACAGCTGATTGTCCGCATAGAACATCCACCACTTACCGCCCCATTCGATGATCGAATCGTGCGTCGTCCAGCCCTGGACCGGGAGCAGGTAATGCCCGCGATAGGTGAACGGCCCATACGGGTTGGTGCCGGTGGCATAGGCGAGGAAGTGCGTGTCGCCGGTGGAGTAGGTGAAGTAATAGGTGTTCCCACGCTTGAACATCCATGACGCTTCGAAGAAGCGGCGGTCGTGGTCGCCGCCGAGCAGCGGCTTGCCGTTCTCGTCGACGATCACTGCGTCGCGCGGCTTCTCGGCGAAGTGGTGCATGTCGGGCGCCATCTTCACCACCTGCGGCATCAGCGCCGGCTGGTTGTCCTGGTGAAGATCGGTGTCGGAGCCGTTGGGATCGTAGACCCCGTTGTGCCAGCGCTCGAGCTGCCCGCCCCAGATGCCGCCGAAATACATATAGTACTGGCCGTCTGTGTCCTTGAACACAGCCGGATCGATGCTGAAGCTTCCGGGAATCGGGTTTGGATCGGCCTTGAAGGGCCCCATCGGGTTGCTCGATGTCGCGACTCCGATCCGGAAGGCGCCGAGGCCGTTCTTGTCCTTCGTCTTATCGCGAGCCGGGAAATAGAGATAATATTGGCCGTTGGCGTAGGCTGCGTCCGGCGCCCAGAGCTGCTTGGACGCCCACGGGATATCCTTCAGGTCCAGCGCGACCGGCCCGATCGTCGTCGGGCCCGGGATCCGGTCCATCCGGAGCACGCGATAATCGTGCATCGCATATTCGTTGCCGAGATCGTCGTCCGGGATGCTCGTCGGAACGTCGTGCGACGGGTAGACATAGATCTTCCCGTTGAAGACGTGCGCCGAAGGATCGGCGAAATACATGGAGGTCACCAGCGGCTGCGACAGGAAATGCCGGCCGTTCTGGGCGAGCGGTCCCTGCGACGAGGGTGCGGCGGCGATGCTCAGGATTGCGACGGTGGCGGAAAGCAGGACTTTTTTCACAAATAACCTCCCCAGGCTGTTAGCGCTACCATTCCATATCACGCGAAGCGTGGCAAGCGCTCAACCACGACTTCAGCTCGCGTTGCTTCACGACCGCCCTTTTCGTAACCTTCGCGTCGCGATGTTTGATTTTCTCTGGCACCTCCGCGGATCGATCGAACTGGATGGCAGAATCCCGGATGCCGAAGTTCTGGATCGTGTAACGGACATGCTGGAAAAGCAGCGAAAGCCGACGATCGACAGGGGATCATATAGCGTTATTTTTGAAGAACCTTTCGCGAGCAAGTTCTGGAGCGCCCATTCACGCGCTACAGTAATGTACGATCAGGGACGGCTTTGGATTGATCGTCAGAGCGGCCAACGAACGTTGAGGTACGACTTGAGAAGCCTGCATGCACTCGTCTTCTGTTCCGTGGGAGTGGTGCCATGCTTGCTTATCGGCTTGCTTGCGGGTGATTTTGTGCACGGCGCTACATTCGCCGCCGTCGGATTTGGCTGGGTTTACGGGATGAACCTGCTTCTGGCGCTGTTCCGCGTGCCGCCGCTAATACGACGAACAGTTCGGATTGTGAGCTACCGTCCCAGCACCTGATCGACCAGCGCGCGAAGGTTACCGAAATGGGCGAGCGCAATGCCGCCCTCGGCCTTCACCTCTTTCGGCACCCACGCTTTCTCGAAGCCGAGCTTCGCCGCCTCCTTGAGCCGCAGCGGCGCGTGCGCGACGGGACGGATTTCGCCGGATAGAGCGATTTCGCCGAGAACGACGGCTTCGCTCGGGACCGGGCGCTCCGACATCGCCGACACCAGCGCCGCCGCCACTGCCAAATCCGCCGCCGGATCGCTGAGCCGGTAGCCGCCGGCGACGTTCAAATAGACCTCGGTCGTCCCGAAGCTGAGCCCGCAGCGCGCCTCCAGAACCGCGAGGATCATCGCCAGCCGACCTGAGTCCCAGCCAACCGCCGCCCGCCTTGGAGTCGCCCCGCTCGCAAGCCGCACCGTCAGCGCCTGGATCTCGACCAGCACCGGCCGCGAGCCTTCCAGCGCCGGGAAGACGCTGGTGCCGCTGACCGGCTCACCGCGACGGGTGAGGAACAGTGCCGATGGATTCGGGACCTCGGTCAGCCCCTGGCCTTCCATCGCGAACACGCCGATCTCGTCGGTGCCGCCGAAGCGGTTCTTGAGCGCGCGCAGGATCCGGTACTGGTGGCTGCGCTCGCCTTCGAAGCTCAGTACCGTGTCAACCATATGCTCGAGCACGCGCGGGCCGGCGATCGTCCCATCCTTGGTGACATGGCCGACCAGGGCGACTGCGGTCCCGCGCTCCTTGGCAAAGCGCACCAGCTCCTGTGCCGAGGCCCGGACCTGGCTCACCGTCCCTGGCGCGCCCTCGATCAAATCGGAGTGCATGGTCTGGATCGAATCGATGATCAGCAGGTCGGGCGTGTCGCCCTCCCCTAAGGTCGTCAGAACGTCCCGAACCGAAGTGGCCGCCGCGAGCCGGACGGGCGCTCCGCCAAGGCCCAGTCGAAGCGCGCGGAGCCGTACCTGCTCCGCGGACTCCTCGCCCGAGACATAGACGATATTGCGCCCGCCGGCCGCGAGCTTCGCGCCGATCTGCAGAAGCAGCGTCGACTTGCCGATGCCGGGGTCGCCGCCGACCAGCATGGCCGAACCCGGAACGATTCCGCCGCCAACTGCCCGGTCGAACTCCGCGACCCCGCTGACGATCCGCTCAGGGAGCGCCGCCGGATGATCGAGGCCGACCAGCTCGATGGTCCGGCCGCCGCCCTGAAGATTATGTTTTGCGGCGAAGATGCTCGTCACCTCCGCAGCTTCCTGAACAAGCGTGTTCCACTCCGCGCAATCGGGGCATTGGCCCTGCCAGCGCATGCTGACCGAGCCGCACGCCTGGCACGTATAGCGGGTCTTGGGTTTCGCCATTGTGCGGGAACAATACACGAACACACGCGCCGGAAAAGCGCAAAGCGAAGATTGACCCTGCTCTGGATTCGCGCTTTCGCCATTCCGAGGAGATAAGCGCATGCCCTACGCGACGGCAAAGGACGGGACCAAGCTCTTCTACAAGGATTGGGGCAAGGGAAAGCCGGTCCTGCTGATGCACGGCTGGCCGGTCGATGCGGACTCGTTCGACGAGGTTGCACTCGCTCTCGCGGAGAACGGGTATCGCGCAATCTGCCCGGACCGGCGCGGCTTCGGCCGCTCGGATCAGCCGTGGGACGGCTACGATTACGATACATTCGTTGATGATATCGCGGCGGTCCTTGAACACGCCGGCGTCTCGCAGCCGGTCGCAATCGCGGGATTCTCGATGGGCGGCGGCGATGTGGCCCGCTTCATCCGCCGCAATCCTGGGCGGGTCAGCCATGCGATCCTGATCGGGTCGGTGGTGCCGTTCCTGCTTCAGACCGTGGACAATCCCGACGGCGCTCCGAAAGAGGCATTCGACGGAATGGTCGCGGCGATCACGGCGGACAAAGCCGAATTCTTCCGCGGATTCCTGCGCGACTATTTCGGATTCGGCTGGGCCGCGCCAGTCAGCGAGGGCGCGATCGACAATGCGTGGCGGCAGGCGATGCTGGGCGGCCTTAAACCGATCGTGGCTTGCGTTCGCGCGTTTTCGGAAACTGATTTCCGGTGCGATTTATCCGGCTTTACGATGCCGACCCTGATCATCCACGGGACGGTAGACCGAACAGTGCCGATCGACCTAACGGCCCGGGCGGCGGCGAAGGCAATCACGGGCGCGAAGCTGGTCGAATATGACGACGGCGCACACGGCCTCTTCGCCAGCCACACCGAGCGTCTGACCGGCGACATTCTCGATTTCCTGGGCAGCTGAGCGCCGCGGTGGCGATTGCCTTTCCGCTAAATTCGATCGGCCTGTTGCTGATCGTGGCGGCGATCATGGCGATGCTGACCCGGCGCGTGGGACTGCCGTACAGCACCGGCCTAGTCGCGGCCGGGATCCTGATTTCATTCCTGCCGAACCGTCCGCAATTCCCGCTCACGCGCGAGCTCATCTTCGATGTCCTGCTTCCGCCACTCGTGTTCGAGGCGGCGCTCCAGCTGGACTGGAAACGCTTCCGGCACGAACTGCCCCTCACCCTCACCCTCGCATTCATCGGAGTGATCGGCGCTAGCGCCTTCGTGACCGTCGGCATGCACTGGCTGCTCGGGTGGAGCTGGCTGGGCGCGGCGCTATTTGCAGTTCTGATCTCCGCAACCGACCCGGTCGCCGTCATCGCCACATTCAAAGAACTCAGAGGTCCGAAACGGCTCAACATGGTCGTCGAATCCGAGAGCCTTCTGAACGACGGCGTGGCGGCGGTCGCGTTCGCGGTGCTGGCCGCAATCGCCTCTGGGGCCGCTCCATCAGCAAGCCAGGTGATTCCGCAGTTCCTTTGGAGCATCTTCGGCGGAATCCTGATCGGGGGCGCGGTCGCGGGAGCTGTCTTGCTGGTCGCGGGACGAACCGAGGACCGGCTTGTAGAAATAACCCTGACGACGATTGCGGCGTGGGGCTCCTTCCTGCTCGCGGAGCACTTTGGCGGGTCAGGCATTCTTGCCTCGCTGACCGCAGGATTGATGATCGGCAATGTCGGCTGGATGGGAGCAATCTCCGACAGCGGGAGGCCGCACATCCTGGCTGCGTGGGAGTATTTCGCATTCCTGGCGAACAGCTTCGTTTTCCTCCTGATCGGCATTCATGAAACACGAATCCCGCTCAATGTCCTGGGCTGGGCGCAGGCGGCAATCGCAATCTTGCTGGTATTGGTAGGCCGCCTGATCACCGTTTACCCGATTGTGGGTGCGTTCGGGGCTTCGGATCTAAGGTTGCCGCTCAAATACCAGCACGTGCTGTTTTGGGGCGGGCTGAGAGGCGCGCTCGCGCTCGCGCTCGCCCTCGCTGTCCCGAACAGCGTCCCCGAAAAGGTGGCCATCATCGTGACCGCCTTTCTGGTCGTCTCTTTTTCTGTCTTCGTTCAAGGTCTGACGATCCCCTGGTTCGCGAAGAGGCTGGGCTTGCTCGGAAGCGGAGAAGAGGATCAGACTCGGCAACCTGCTGCCTGAGTGCTCCCACCGCATTGCCGCCCGGAATTGCGCCGACTAGGGCGCGATCGTGAGCTGGCTTCCCGAACCATTCCGAATTCCCGCCTTCCGCGCCTATTGGATTGCGCGCCTGAGCACGACTATCGCCATGATGGCGCTGGTCATCGTGATGGGCTGGCAGGTTTACGGGATCGCCCGGCAGACGATGGGTGTCGAGGCCGCGTCTCTACGGCTTGGATTTATCGGGCTCGTCCAGTTCATCCCGCTGTTCTTTCTGACGCTGGTGACAGGCTGGGTCGCGGATCGCGTGGACCGCCGCTGGATCGCGCGCGCTTCGGTCGCAATCCAGGCCTTCTGCGCTGCAGCACTTGCCCTGCTCGCCTACTTTCATTCAACAACTCTAGGCGCGCTTTACGTTGTCGCCGCCCTGCTCGGTGTCGCTCAGGCGTTCTCGGCGCCCGCCCTGCAGGCGCTCGCCCCCAATTTGGTGCCGCGGGAAATCCTGCCGCGGGCAATCGCACTATCGTCGATTGCCTGGCAGACGGGAGCGATCGCCGGTCCTGCAGTGGGCGGCTACCTCTATGCGATAGCGCCAGTCGTGCCTTATACCGCTGCGGCACTGCTCTTCGCGGTCTCGCTGGTTTGTCTGATGATCATTCCGCCAGTCGCGGTGACTCGCATCGCCCGCGGTCTCAACCCGTGGCAGCAAATGATCGAAGGGCTGCGCTACGTGCGGTACAACCGTCTCGTGCTCGGGGCGATCAGCCTCGACCTGTTCGCGGTGCTGCTCGGCGGCGCGACCGCAATGCTTCCGGTCTATGCCCGCGACATCCTTCATTCCGGCCCGGAGGGGCTCGGTCACTTGCGGGCGGCTCCGGCGGTCGGGGCAACGCTGACCGCAGCTCTCTTTGCTTTCCGGCCGCTCAAATCGAACGTGGGCCTGAAGATGCTGCTTGCGGTG
>Ga0157369_10000201_pt1 | contig 82836 bp, 78 predicted proteins | sample C25metaG_FD_113461 | JGI IMG/M metagenome (GOLD analysis project Ga0157369, IMG submission 113461) | Corn rhizosphere microbial communities from Kellogg Biological Station, Michigan, USA - C2-5 metaG | ecosystem: Host-associated > Plants > Roots > Rhizosphere > Soil | place: USA: Michigan... | reverse complement strand
GGAAGCGGTTGCGGATCACGTCCGCTTCCTTGCCCATGCACCCGGTGACGACGACGCGTCCGTTCTCGGCAATCGCTTCGCCGATCGCTTCGAGGCTTTCTTCCTTTGCGGTGTCGAGGAAGCCGCAGGTGTTGACCAGCACCACGTCAGCGCCCGCATAATCGGGCGACATCTCGTAGCCGTCGGAGCGCAACTTGGTCATGATCCGCTCGCTGTCGACCAGGTTCTTGGGACAGCCGAGCGAGACCAGGCCCACGCGCGGGGGTCGAGGAAGAGTTGTCGTCTTCATGGAAGGGCCGCGCTAATATAGGAAGCGTCGCGCGCAGGCAAACCGTGCGTTTTGCCGAGAACGGAGTCGGGCGGAAAGCAGCCGCGGCGCCCAATGCCATGCAGGTTGGTCTCGACGGGCGTTTCCATTGCGGCCTCGCGTGGTATCGACGGGCTTTCCGGCCCGTCGGCTGCCCCGGTTGAGTCAAGCGCCCTCAGCGACCTTAATGAAGCGGCCGGAGTTGAAGTCGTCGATGGCCTGACGAATCTCGGCCTCGCTGCTCATTACGAACGGCCCGTAACCGGCTACAGGCTCGTCGATCGGCTCGCCGGTGAGGACGAGTATCATCGAGTCGCCATCCGACTGAACCGTCACACCTTCTCCCTCGGTGGTGAACCGCGCCACTTCGGCTTCGGCGACGCCCTGACCATCGATCGTCACATGGCCTGACAGAACGGCGATCAAGCTGTTGTGTCCGTCCGGTACCGGCAGGCTGAGAGCAGCGCCACTGTCGAGCCGCACATCCCACATGTTGATTGGCGTGAAAGTGGTGGCGGGACCACGGGTTCCATGAAGATCACCGGCGATGACGCGCGCCCGAGCCTTGCCGCCGGCGAGTTCCAGTGTCGGAATATCGCCGCTGACGATCGCCTGATAGTGCGGCGGGGTCATCTTGTCTTTCGCCGGCAGGTTGACCCAAAGCTGGACCATCCGGAATGGGCCGCCGGTTTTCGTAAACCCAGCCGAATGGAACTCCTCGTGTATGATTCCGCCAGCAGCGGTCATCCATTGCACGTCGCCGGGACCGATCGTCCCGCCGCCGCCGGTCGAATCCTTGTGACTGACCTCGCCGTCATAGACGATCGTCACCGTCTCGAAGCCGCGGTGGGGGTGGGTGCCCACTCCCCGCGGCCTGTCCGCGGGAGCGAACATGTGCGGACCGGCATAGTCGAACAGCAGGAAAGGGCTGATTGCGCGCGTGTCGCCATTGTAACTGAACAGCGATCGAACGGGGAATCCGTCACCCACCCAATGACTGCCGTGTGACCGCAGAATCTCGATCAGCTTCTTCATGATCCAGTTCCTTTCCGTTGGATGCAGCGCATATGTGTGGCATAGGCGGATACGCAAGTACGGTCATTGGAGATACTACATGACCAAGCCTGAAGGATGTCCCGCAGAGCGGACGATCCGGCTGCTGGAAGGCCGGTGGAAGCCGATGGTTATTCATTGGTTGCTTCAGCGCACCATGCGTTTCAACGAGCTTCAGCGCGCGCTCGGCTCTATCACGCATCGCACGCTGTCGCGAACGCTCAAGGAAATGGAAAGAGACGGATTGATCGAGCGCTGCGACTACCGGGAAATTCCACCCCGAGTGGATTACCGGCTGGCACGGCTCGGCCGTTCACTGGAGCCGGTGCTCGTGGCGATGGAGGAGTGGGCGCTCAAAAATCCGTGAGCCGGGTGCGTTTTCGCCTGATCCTTCAACGCCGTTGAGAATTGTGCACCACAAAGGCTAAAGGCGGCAGTCCACGGCTCGGGGAGTAGTGATTTGCGTATCGCCATGATCGGAACCGGCTACGTCGGGCTCGTCTCCGGAGCCTGCTTTGCCGATTTCGGCCACGACGTCGCCTGCGTCGACAAGGATTCCTCGAAGATCGAGGCGTTGAACGCCGGACGAATCCCGATCTGGGAGCCTGGACTGGAATCGTTAGTCAAGGACAACGCCGCTCGAGGCCGGCTCACCTTCACTACCGATCTAGCTGAGGCCGTGGAAGGCGCCGAGGCGGTTTTCATCGCCGTGGGCACGCCCGCCCGCCGGGGCGATGGCCATGCTGACCTGACCTATGTCTTCGAAGCCGTGCGCGAGCTCGCCCGGGCGCTCACGCACCCCGTCGTCGTCATCACCAAATCGACGGTTCCGGTCGGCACCGGCGACAAGATCGCGCAGATCCTGCGTGAGGAGGGGGCGCCCAACGGGACGAGCGTCGCTTCCAATCCCGAATTCCTTCGGGAGGGCGCAGCCATCGCCGACTTCAAGCACCCTGACCGGATCGTCGTCGGAGCAGAGGACGAGCGGGCCCGCGAAGTGCTCCGCGAAATCTACCGCCCGCTGTTCCTCAACAAGGCGCCGATCCTGTTCACTGGCCGCCGGACCGCCGAGCTTACGAAATATGCGGCGAACGCGTTCCTGGCGGTGAAGATCAGCTTCATCAACGAGATCGCGGACCTGTGCGAGGCGATTGGCGCCGATGTGCAGGAGGTTGCGCGCGGCATTGGGCTGGACAACCGTATCGGTGCCAAATTTCTTCACGCCGGGCCGGGCTACGGCGGCAGCTGCTTCCCCAAGGACACGCTGGCGCTTCTCCAGACTGCCGCCGAAGCCGGGGTCGACCAGCGGATCGTCGACACAACCGTCAAAGTGAACGACGCCCGCAAAGGAGCCATGGCGGGGCGCGTGGCACAGGCGATGGACGGTTCGGTCAACGGCAAGCGGATCGGCGTGCTCGGGCTCGCGTTCAAGCCCAACACCGACGACATGCGCGATGCGCCCTCCATTCCGCTGGTGCGCACGCTTCTGGAGCAGGGCGCAGAGGTGGTCGCGTTCGATCCCGTGGCGATGGAAAATGCTTCCCCGCTGTTTCCAGGGCTGAAAGCCGCCGCCGATGCCTATTCGGTCGCGGAGGGCGCGGACGCCCTGGTGATCGTCACCGAGTGGGACGAGTTCCGCGCTCTCGACCTCGTCAAGCTCGCCAACCGAATGCGCGGCAACCTGCTCGTCGACTTGCGCAACGTCTACGATCCGGACGAGGCGGAGCGCGCGGGGCTCAACTATCGTGGGCTGGGGCGCGCAGGCTCGCGAACCCCGCCTCTTCGAGCGGCAGCCGAGTAAATGGCCGCCGGGGGCGAGCGTATCGTCGTCCTTGGGCTCGGCTACGTCGGCCTCCCGCTCGCGGTCGCGCTGGCGCGCAAGTTCGAGGTCATCGGATTCGATGTCGATCCGCAGCGGATCGAGGAACTTCGCTCCGGCCACGACCGAACGAGCGAAATCGCTGAAGACCAGCTTCCGGCAAGCAGCATCCAGCTGACCTCCGATCACGCCGATTGCGGAGGGGCCGATGTCTACATCGTCGCTGTCCCGACGCCGGTGGACAGCCATAACCGCCCCGACCTGTCCGCCCTGCTTGCCGCGACCCGTGCCGTGGCCGGAATGCTCGATGCGAGCCGGCGGCCGACGATCGTCTTCGAAAGCACCGTCTATCCGGGAGTGACGGAGGAGGTCTGCGGTCCCGAGATCGAGCGCGTTTCCGGCCTGAAGCGGGGCCGGGATTTCCGGCTTGGCTATAGCCCCGAACGGATCAACCCCGGCGACAGGCAGCACACGATCGACAAGATCACCAAAGTCGTTGCTGGCGAGGATGAGGAGGTCGCGCACCAACTCGTGCGGCTTTACGGAGCGATCACCAGCGGCGGCGCTTTCCGCGCGGCCTCGATCAAGGCGGCGGAAGCAGCCAAGGCGATCGAGAATGCGCAGCGCGACATCAATATCGCCTTCCTGAACGAGGTCGCGCAGATCTTCTCGCAGGCCGGTATTTCAATCTGGGACGTGCTCGACGCCGCCCGGACAAAGTGGAATTTCCTGCCGTTCGAGCCCGGGCTTGTCGGCGGCCACTGCATCGGGGTTGATCCCTATTATCTCAGCCACCTGGCGCAGCAACTCGGGCACAACCCGCAGGTGATTCTCGCCGGACGCGGCACCAATGACGGGATGGGCGCGTGGATCGCGGACCGGCTTCATGAGCGGCGCGGAGGGGCGGGCACGGCGCTGGTCCTCGGCCTCACCTTCAAGGAAAATGTGCCCGACCTCAGGAACAGCCGGACCTTCGATCTCGTCCGCCGGCTGAAATGGCTCGGTCATCAGGTGTCCATCGCCGATCCCGTGGCCGATCCGGCCGAAGTGGAGCGGGAGCATGGGGCGGCGCCGATCAGGCCGGACGGACAGAGCTTCGATCTTGTCGTCGGGGCAGTCGCGCACACCGATTACCGACAATTCTCCGATGAGACGCTCCGGGCCCTGGTCGCTCCTGGCGGTACGCTCGCCGACCTCAAGGGGATGTGGCGCGACCGAACACTCGATTCGGCGCTGGACCGGTGGACACTCTAAGAAAACCAATCCAGCGCCAGCCCGCGGCGATCGGGGAGCGGTCGATCCTGACCCGCCGGCGCTTCCAGTTTGCCGGCGCGCTGCTGTTTGGGGCAATCGTCCCATGGTTGCTGCGATGGGTCCTCCCCGGAACGCTGGTCGAAGCGGCGACTCTCAACGGCCTTTCCGGAAATATCCTGGCCATCACCATCGCCTTCTGGATGCGGCTTTCGATCGAGACTTATCCCGGCATCCGCCGCGCCTATGTCATCCTGCCGTCGGCGCTGACGGGCCATGGACTGGTGGTCGTCTGGTTCGCCGCCACGCGCTTCCCGTACGATCGCTTCGGCCTTGCGCTCGGATTTCTGCTGCACGTGCTGTGGCTGTACTTACTCTACATCAATGCCGAACGAGGCCTCGTTCGCCGGATTGCCGTCGTGCCCTATGGCGCGATTGAACGGCTCAGCCGAATCCCTGGGGTCGAGTGGTTCAGGCTGAAGCGGCCAAGGCTTGCCGATTCCCGCGGATGCGATGCGATCGTCGCCGATTTCTCAGCGGATATGCCGGACGAATGGGAGCGGTTCCTCGCCGACGCGGCCCTTGCCGGTCGAATCGTCTACCAGGTGAAGCAGCTTGCTGAGTCGCTTACGGGCCGGGTCGAGCTCGAGCATCTGTCTGAGAATAGTTTCGGCTCGCTGCTGCCGGCGCGCGGCTACTTTCACCTGAAGGGCCTCATCGATTTCGTATTTGCCCTCATGCTGTTGCCTATTGTCCTTCCGGTGATGGGGGTGATTGCGACTGCGATCCGGCTCGACAGCAAGGGGCCGGTGCTGTTCCGGCAAGAGCGCGTTGGCCACTCCGGCCGCAACATCACCATCTACAAGTTTCGGACGATGCATGAGCTGAAAACGCGCGGCAGGCCCCGCGACGAGCTCATGATGGACGAAGACCGGATCACGCGCGTGGGGCCGTTCCTCCGCCGCCACCGGCTCGATGAGCTTCCGCAGATCTTCAATATCCTGAAGTGGCAGATGAGCTGGATAGGGCCGCGTCCTGAAGCGGAGCTGCTTTCCGTTTGGTACACCAAGGAAATCCCGTTCTACCGCTACCGCCATGTGGTGAAGCCGGGAATTTCAGGCTGGGCGCAGGTCAACCAGGGGCATGTGGCCGGCGTGGACGACGTTTACGTGAAGCTCCAGTACGATTTCTATTACGTGAAATATTTCTCGCCGTGGCTCGACCTCCTGATTTTCCTGAGGACGATCAAGACGATGCTCACCGGATTCGGATCGCGGTGAGCCGCGCGACTTACGGCTTGCGGCGGACGGCCCAGACCAGGGCGGAAACGCTGCTGATGACAGCGGCCAGACCAACGAGAAAGGAGGGATCAAGAACAAGCATATGAGGCGACTCCGAGCCACCTCAGTGTTGCCTATTTGTTCTCATTTCGCAATAGGAAAATTCCTATTTTGAAATTTTTAGATTTCAGCTTCCGCTTCCTCTCGCCCCATTTCTATAAGGGTGCCCAGGGCTCGCCGCGCTGCCTGAACGTCTGCTTCTCCCAGTCGGCCCGCAAGCTGCGCATCGATACGCTCGCCGGCCCCGGCTTGTACCTTGGCGGCGGCGCGCCCGCGCTCCGTCAATGTGACTATCAGCTGCCGCCGATCCCGCTCATCCACCGTCCGGGACAGATATCCGCGCATCACCAGCGCATCGACCAGTTGGCCAGCGCCTTGCTTGGTGATCCGGAGCTCTTTCATTAGCTGCCCGATTGTAATCTCGCCTTCGCGAAGCGCCATTCCGCCGATGATATAGAGGCCATTGCCGGGAATATCGTCATAGCCGTTCTCCTCGAGCGCCGCACGCATCGCCTTCCCGTAAGTGGCGCGCGCGTGTCGCAGCAGTGCTGGGAAAACGACCTGTTCGTACCATGGTGATTCTTCCATGCGGATCCTCCGTTGTCGCAGGTCTATGGCACACCTCGACTAAAGTCAACTAAGTTGACTGTCAACCTAATTGACCACATGGCCGTTCCGCGCTTGCTCCCCCCGGCTCCCTCCTCTATAGGCGCGCACCGTCCGGCGAGCGCTCTGCGCGCGCGGGGAGCCCGTCACATTGGCGAGCGCGTGCGGTGGCCCGGCCAGAACCGGCACTGTGACGCGCCCTTTTCCATGGGTGATCCCGCTTTGATCGTTCAAAGGACGCCGCGGCGGCATGGGGCTGCTGCGGCAACTTGGTTGAACCAGGTCCGCATGTTGAAGCGGCGCCACGGTGGCGCAGCGCGGCAGGCAGATTATCAGACTAGGATATACTGGATTTATGGCCACCACGGCATTTCCATCCCGCGACGATTTCGCCGCGCTCCTCAACGAGAGCCTCGGCGGAGAGAATGAAAGCTTCGAAGGCAAGGTCGTCACGGGGACGGTCACCGGCATAGAAAATGACATGGCGGTGATCGATGTCGGGCTGAAGTCGGAAGGACGCGTAGCGCTCCGCGAATTCGCCGCCCCGGGCCAGAAGGCCGAGATCAAGATCGGCGACCAGGTCGAAGTGTTCGTCGACCGCGTCGAGAACAGCGCCGGCGAAGCCATGCTGTCGCGCGACCGCGCCCGCCGCGAAGCCGCGTGGGACAAGCTGGAGAAGGAACATGACGCCGGCAACCGCGTCGACGGCGTGATCTTCGGCCGGGTGAAGGGCGGCTTCACCGTCGACCTCGGCGGAGCCGTGGCATTCCTGCCCGGTTCGCAGGTCGATATCCGCCCGGTTCGCGACGTTCAGCCGCTGATGGATATCCCGCAGCCGTTCCAGATCCTGAAAATGGACCGCCGCCGCGGCAACATCGTCGTTTCGCGCCGTGCGATTCTCGAAGAGACGCGCGCCGAGCAGCGCAGCGGCCTGATCCAGACGCTCACCGAGGGCCAGGTGCTCGACGGCGTGGTCAAGAACATCACCGATTATGGCGCCTTCGTGGACCTCGGCGGAATCGACGGCCTGCTGCACGTCACCGACATCAGCTACAAGCGGGTCAATCACCCGTCCGAGATCCTCAACATCGGCGATACGGTGAAGGTGCAGATCGTCCGCATCAACCGCGAGACCCAGCGCATCAGCCTCGGCATGAAGCAGCTCGAGACCGATCCGTGGGAAGGCGCAGCAGCCAAATACCCGATCGAGGGCGTGTTCCGCGGCCGAGTCACAAACATCACCGAATATGGCGCGTTCGTCGAGCTGGAGCCCGGCATCGAGGGCCTCGTCCACGTCTCCGAAATGAGCTGGACAAAGAAGAACGTTCACCCGGGCAAGATCGTCAGCACTTCGCAGGAAGTGGACGTCAAGGTTCTGGAAGTCGATGAGGAGAAGCGCCGGATTTCGCTTGGTCTCAAGCAGGCGCAGGCCAATCCGTGGTCGGATTTCGCCGAGAAGCACCCGGTCGGCTCCGAAGTCGAAGGCGAGGTCAAGAACTCCACCGAGTTCGGCCTGTTCGTCGGCCTTCCGGGCGACGTCGACGGAATGGTGCACATGTCGGATATCGCCTGGGGCGTATCGGGCGAGGAAGCGCTCAATCTCCATCACAAGGGCGAGAGCGTCAAAGCGGTCGTTCTCGATGTCGATGTCGAAAAGGAGCGAATCAGCCTTGGCATGAAGCAGCTTGAGCGCGGCGGCCCCTCCGGCGGAGTTGGCGGCGGCGCAGCTGCCGGCGGCGTGAAGAAGGGCGACACCGTCACCGTCGAGGTGATGGGCGTCACCGACGGCGGGCTTGAGGTCCAGGTTGCCGACGGCGGCACCGCCGGCTTCGTCAAGCGCACCGATCTTGGCCGTGACCGCGACGAGCAGCGTCCAGAGCGTTTCCAGGTCGGGCAGAAGTTCGACGCTCTCGTCACCGGATTCGACCGTTCGAAGAAGCCGAACTTCTCGATCAAGGCGCTTCAGATCGCCGAGGAGAAGCAGGCGGTGGCGCAGTACGGCTCGTCGGATTCCGGCGCGTCGCTCGGCGACATTCTCGGCGAGGCGCTGAAGGAAGCCCAGAAGACGAAAAAGAAGTAAGAAGAGGGGCTTGCGCGGCCACGCGTTTCCTGACAGCGTGGCCGACGGCCTGCCGGGGAGGGCGGGCCGCCCTGACTCGCCGAACATCTGGGGGATGCAATGATCCGTTCTGAATTGGTCCAGAAGCTGTGCCAGGATTTTCCTGATCTCACCCAGCGTGAGATCGAGACCGTGGTCGGCGCATTCTTCGATTCCGTTAGCGACCAGCTGGCCAAGGGCGGCCGGGTGGAGCTTCGCGGGTTCGGCGCCTTTTCCACCCGCAAGCGCGATGCCCGCACTGGCCGCAATCCGCGGACCGGCGAAGCGGTCGATGTCGACGCCAAGAGCGTGCCTTATTTCAAGCCGGGCAAGGAAATGCGCGAGCGCTTAAACCTGGGCGAAGTCACCGCCGAGTAGCCTTGGCCGCCGCCGTGCCGGGCTGCTGTTCACCAGTTGCGCCTTTCTCAATAGCGGACGTGGCGGAACGGTAGACGCTGGGGACTTAAAATCCTCTTCCCCTAAGGGAGTGCGGGTTCGATTCCCGCCGTCCGCACCAGAATCAAAATCCAGCGATGCCCCGGGGCATCACGATTTTGATACTCTCAATCCTCAAGTTCGGTCCTCGAATTGGCCGACCTGTCCCGCTCCGGCACAACTGGAGCGAATGGCCGAAATCAACCGTTGTGCGCATGGTTAACACGCTGTTAGGCATAGTTCATGCGGATGCTTCGGCCGGTCATCGCCGGCGACCCAAAGCTGTTCGGACGGGGACAGGCCCGAGTCCTCGCTCAGCCTATGGCGGAGCGGCGATGGACCTTTTCCGACGACATGATGCTGTTCGCGACGACGTTCGCCGCCGGCTTCATCTTCGTTTCGATCTACATCGCCTGAAATGGAGGCTGTCAGACGATCCGGCAGCGGCCTTCGTCGCAGGCGAGGTGAAGCTTCCACCCGAGCCACGCCGACACGAGGCACATGGCTGCGACGAGAAGCAGCTGGCCGATTGGGCCAATGCCGAGGCTTGAGAGCGCAAAGGCCAATAGCGCGCCGATCACCATCGCTCCTGAATTGACGATATTGTTGGCGGCGACCGTCCTCGCCGTTTCGCTCTTCGGGACCGTTGTGGTCAGGAAGGCGTAGAGCGGGACCACGAACATCCCGCCGGTGATTGCGACTCCGAGAAGGCAGAGAATCATCGGCCATGCCATCGGATTGAACAGGAAATTCCCGAGCGTCGTCAGATCCGGCCCGTGCTTGCTCCACGACAGTGAGACGAAGTGTAGGAGAAGCACGAAAACTCCCATCCCGATGACCGAGGCGGGCGCGTAGCGGGCCGACACCTCGCTCTTCAGCATGCGGTTGATCACAATCGAGCCGATCGCGATTCCGATCGAGAAAATCGCGATGAACAGGCTTGCGACCTGCTCGTTCGCGCCGAGCACATTCTTCACGAGCGGCGGGAAAATGATGATCATCACGGCGCCAATGGTCCAGAAGAAGCTGATCGCCAGGATCGCGAGGAAGAGGCGGCGGATACGCATGGTCGCGCTGACCAGCTCGATCGAAGCGTGGACGATGTGCCAGGTGATCGGCAGCCGGTCCGCTGCCGGAGGCGCGGGCGGGACTTGCCGGCCGGCGAGATAGCCGAGCCCCGCGAAGGCAACGACCGCGAACGCGGCTAATCGCGGTTGCGAGGCCAGTACGCCTGCGAGGATCGTCCCCAGGAGGATGGCGATGTAGGTCCCGGCCTCGACCAGGCCGGTGCCGCCGAGCACTTCGTCGTGGTTCAGATGCTGTGGCAGGATCGCGTATTTGATCGGGCCGAAGAAGGTGGAGTGGATCCCCATCGCGAAAACTGCGGCGAGCATCAGGGGAATGTTGGCGAGCAGGATCCCCGCTCCGCCCAAAAGCATGATCCCGATTTCGGCGAACTTGATGATCCGGATCAGCCGCGCCTTGTCGTGATCGTCAGCGAGCTGGCCGGATAGGGCCGACAGGAGGAAGAAGGGCAGGATGAAAAGCGCCTGCGCGATCGAGCTGAACTGGAACTCCTTCGCCGGGTTCGAATAGAGCCGGTACACCACGAAGAGCACGACCGCCTGCTTGAACAGGCTGTCGTTGAAGGCTCCCAGAAATTGCGTCGAAAACAGCGGGAGGAACCGCCGGGCGCGGAGCAGGTGTCGGATATTCTGGATCAAGGAACGCGGATTTGGGGTCGCAGGAACATTTCGAGTGGCAAATAGCCAGCTTTGCGCAACTCGCCAAACCCTTATAACCGCAAGTGACAAGATGCTGACGCTTCCGAACCTTCTGACCCTCTCGCGAATCTTTGCGGTGCCGATTCTCGTGTTCCTGCTGTGGACTCCGCGGCCAATCGACTATGCGGTGACCTTCGTTCTCTACTGCATCGTCGCGATCACCGATTATTTTGACGGCTACGTGGCGCGAGCGCATGGGCAGATCTCCAGGCTCGGCCAGTTCCTCGATCCGATCGCCGACAAGATCATGGTGGCAGCCGTGATCGTCATGCTGATGGCGTCACGAAAGGCCGACGGCAATCCGCCGGTCATCGAGGACATCAGCATCATCCCGGCACTTGTGATTCTTTTGCGCGAGATCATCGTTTCAGGCCTCCGCGAATTCCTGGCCGATCTCAGAGTCGGGATGCCGGTGAGCGCTCTCGCCAAGTGGAAAACGACGTTCCAGCTGGTGGCATTGGGAGCGCTGATTCTGGGCGGTGCGCTGCCGCACGTGCCATTGGTCCATATCGCCGGCATCGCCTTCCTTTGGGCCGCGGCGGCGCTGACTCTGGTGACCGGGTACGATTACCTGCGGATCGGCCTCAAGCACATGGATTAAGCGCCGCCCTCGCGGAGCGTCTTCGCGAGAAGCCGAAATTCTTTTTCCCGCGGCGAGCGGCGCCGCCAGATCAGCGCAATCTCGCGCGCGGCGTGATCGGCATCGAGCTTACGGGAGACCAATGACGTCCCGTCGAGGATTCCGGCGTCGAGTGCCATCTTCGGAACGAGCGTGAGCCCTAGACCGCCATCAACCATCTGCACCAAAGTGTGAAGCGTGGTCCCCAGCACGGCAGCCTTGTTGGTCGTTCGGCCGCAGGCGGCGAGCGCGTGATCGGAGAGGCAGTGACCATCCTCGAGCAGCAGAAGCTCACTGTCTTCGATGGAAGAGGGCGCGACCTGCTGTGGAAACCGCTCGGCGGCCTCTCGGCGAAGCGCGACCAGCAATTCGTCATCGAACAGGCTCTCCGATTCGACGTCGCCGCAGGGGAAAGGCAAAGCGAGCAGAACGCAATCGAGTGCTCCGCGATGAAGGGCGTCGCAGGCCTGACCACTCGTCTCCTCGCGAAGGTAGAGCCTGAGCTCGGGGTAAAGCTCCCTAAGCCTCGGAAGCACGCGCGGCAGCAGGAAGGGAGCGATGGTCGGGATGACTCCCATTCGAAGTTCGCCGGTCAGCGGGCGGCTTCCAGCTTGCGCCAGCCCTGCAATCTCCTCGGCTTCGCGGATCAGGCGCCTGGCGCGTTCGACGATTTCTCTTCCGAGCGGCGTGAAGCGGACTGCCGAACGCGACCGCTCGACAAGCGCCGTGCCGAGTAACTTCTCCAGCTCCTGGATGCCGGCGGACAAGGTCGACTGGCCGACGAAACAAGCCTCGGCAGCTCGGCCGAAATGGCCCTGGTCGTGAACCGCAACCAGATATTGGAGTTGTCTAAGGGTCGGCAGGTAAGCAATCACGCAATCGAGATAATCGATTGATACACGCAAATCAATCGATTGGACCGCTGAAGGTTGGCTCCCTATCTGGCATGCATCCCAAGCAACAAGAGAGGAATTTCGATGCTGACCGTTGGCGACAAGCTGCCCCCACTCAAACTCCCCGTCCAGCAGGGCACCGCAGCGCTTCCCGCCGGCGAGACGCTCGATCTCGGCGAGAGCAACGGCAAGTGGAAGGTGCTGTTCTACTGGCCGAAGGACTTCACCTTCGTCTGCCCGACCGAGATTGAGGGCTATGGCGAACTCAAGGCCGATTTCGCCGACCGCGACACGGTGCTGATCGGCGCATCGACCGACACTGCGCATGTGCACTTCGCCTGGCGGCGGTCGGACGAGCGGCTGGCGAAGGCCGATTTCCCGTGGATTGCCGACAATGGCAAGGAGCTCGCCGAGACACTGGGCATCCTCGATCCCGCCGAGCACGTTGCCTATCGCGCGACCTTCATCGTGGATCCGGACAATGTGATCCAGCATGTGACGGTGAACGGGCTTAATGTCGGCCGCAATCCGGCCGAGACTCTCCGGGTGCTCGATGCCCTTCAGACCGACGAGCTGTGCCCGTGCAACTGGACTCCGGGCGAAGAGGTCCTGAGGCCCGCGGCCTGAGATCGTGACCCCTCCCCTTGATGGGGAGGGGCAAGGGGTGGGGTGACCTCCGATGTCGAGCGACGACCTGCCGCCACCCCCACCCGACCCTCCCCCATCAAGGGGGAGGGCTCCTTCAGGAGTTCTCAATGTCCCTCAAATCATTCGCCGACGCCCTTCCCGATTATGCGAAGGACCTGCGGCTCAACCTGACCTCGATCCTCTCCGACCAGCTTCTGGGCGAGGAGCGGAAGAATGGGCTTTTGATCGCCTGCGCGCACGGCTCCGGGTACAAGCCGCTGGTCGAGGCCACTGAGGCAGAAGTCTCGGGCAAATTGCCGGACGAGATCGCCAATGCCGCCCGAGGCGCGGCGGCTGTGATGGCGATGAACAACGTCTATTACCGGTTCGTCCACCTGACCTCGAACCCGGAATATGGGACGATGCCGGCGCGCCTGAGGATGAACATCATCGGCAGCCACGGAATCTCGAAGGACGATTTCGAACTGTTCAGCATCGCGGTGTCGGCAATGAACGGCTGCGGCATGTGCATCGACAGCCACGAGCGCGTGCTTCTGGAGCATGGGGTGAAGCCGGACGTGATCCAGTCGGCTGTCCGAATCGCAGCGGTGATGAAGGCGCTGGCGACCGTTCACGCGACGGTTTAGCATCACAGCCGCTCATCCTGAGTAGGGGCTGAGCCTGTCGAAGGCCCGTATCGAGGGAGGTCCTTCGATACGGGCCTTCGATGCGCTCCGCTTACTCATCCCCTACTCAGGATGAGCAGTTTGGGATGTTCGCTATCGCTTCGCAGGGACGGGCGGCTCTGCTAACCGCGCGGCATGTCCAAGGAGCTTCCGCCGCCGTTCGACAAGCAGAAGGTCGTCGCCGAGAACCGGCGCGCGCGCTTCGACTATTTCGTCGAGGACCGGTTCGAAACGGGCATCGCGCTCACCGGAACCGAGGTGAAGTCGCTGCGGTCGGGGGAAGGGTCGATCGCGGAGAGCTATGCGACTGTCCAGGGGGATGAAATCTGGCTGATCAATAGCCATGTCCCCGAGTACAGCCACGGCAACCGGATGAACCACGAGACCAGGCGGCCCCGGAAACTGTTGCTCAAGAAGCGCGAAATCGCCAAGCTCAACGGAGCGGTAACCCGTCAGGGGCTAACGCTCGTCCCGCTTTCGATCTATTTCAACGGGAGGGGGCGAGCGAAAGTGGAGTTGGCGCTGGCCCGGGGTAAAAAGGTGCACGACAAGCGCGAGACCATCAAGGAACGCGACTGGAAGCGGGAGCAGCAGCGGCTGCTTAAGTCCCGTGGCTAACGTGGCGTTCGCCGACCGCGTTCCGGGCTGGGTCAAGCGCCACGTCCCGACTCAGGAGACGGTGCATCGCAACCGGCTCCTTCGTCCGTTCGCCAAACCGCTGAGCAATCCGGCGCTGTGGCGGCTGCATCGCCGATCGGTGCCGAGGGCGGTCGCACTCGGGCTCGGCGTCGGCGTGATCATCCCGTTCATGCATGTGGCGATCGCAGCGATCCTCGCCATTCCGGCTCGCGCCAATGTCGTAATCTCCGCGCTGGTGCCGTTGCTTCTCACGCCCTTTTACCCGGCGCTCTACTACGCTGCCTATAAAGTTGGCGGGTGGGAGCTTCGCCACGACCGCGGAGTGGTGGACGCCAACACGGCCCAGCAGGTGACCGGAGAACTTCAGCGGATCCTGTTCTGGCTTCACCACGCTTCGGGACCGATCGCGCTCGGTATCCTGACGCTGGCGATCGCCATTGCCGTGTCGGGCTATGTGCTGACCGCACTCCTGTGGAGATTGTGGCGCGGCAGCAAATGGCGCCGCCGCCGCCAGCTGAGGCACGGCCCAACCAGGTGAACTCGCCAGAATTTGTGCGTTTGTCGGAGGGAGCCGACCGGTAGTCGTTCCTTGCTGGCGGAGCTTAGTCCTTCAATCGCAATCCGTTATGGTGCAGCGCCCGTCGAGGCGCGCCTTGACGGGAGAGAATCGAATGAGTCGCTTTTTGTGCGTTCTTGCCGCAACCACCGCGTTGGTTGGAGGTGCGGTGGTTACAGCAGCAGTGTCGGCGCAGCCCGCGTCCGAAGCCCAGACGAAGCCGCAATACGGCGCGTTCGGTTTCGATGCGACCGGCATGGACCGGAGCGTCGCGCCGGGAAACGATTTCTTTCGCTACGCCAATGGAACGTGGCTGAAGAACACCGAGATCCCCGCCGATAAATCGATGTACGGAATGTTCAATGTGCTCGACGATCTGTCGAAAGAGCGGACCCGGGACATCATCGACGAGCAGTCGAAGGATCCGAACAGCAAGATCGGCAACGCCTACAAAAGCTTCATGGACCAGGCGGGGATCGAGGCCAAAGGGCTGGCTCCGCTCGAGCCCTGGCTGAACCAAATTCACTCGCTGAAGAGCAAGGCCGGGCTGGCGGCGCTGTACGCGAAGGCGAACACGCTGGGCATAGATGGCCCCTTCCAGTTGTTCGTCGCTCAGGACGACAAGTCGCCCACCAATTACGCGCTGCAGATGGCGCAGAGCGGGCTCGGGATGCCGGACCGCGACTATTATCTCTCGACCGATCCCAAGCTGTTCCAGACGAAGGCCGAATATCTCAAGCACCTGACCAAGGTCCTGACGCTCGCCGGGGAGAAGAATTCCGCTCCCCGGGCGGCGGCGATCCTCGCGCTGGAGACGCGGGTCGCGAAGGCGCACTGGACTCCGACCCAAAGCCGCGACGCCGACAAGACCTACAACAAGATGAGCCTCGCCCAGCTTCAGAAGCGGGCGCCCGGCTTTGGTTTTGCGACGCTGGTGCACGGCATCGGTGCGAATGTGAAGGACGTGATCGTCGCCCAGCCGAGCGCCTTCACCGGCGAGGCCGCCGCGATGGCGCAAGCGCCGCTGTCGGTGCTCAAGGACCAGCTTCTGGTGCGCTCTGTCGAGAATTACTCGCCCGAGCTTCCCAAGGCGTTCGACGACGAAAACTTCCACTTTTTCGGCACTGTCCTGACTGGCACCCCGCAGCAGCGTCCGCGCTGGAAGCGGGCGGTGGACTTCACCGTCGGAACGCTGGGCGACGACGTCAGCAAGCTCTACGTCGCCAAATATTTCCCGCCGGCCACAAAAGCGGCGGCCGACGAGATGGTGCACAACATCATCGCAGCGATGGGCCGCCGCATCGACAAGCTCGACTGGATGAGTGCGGCGACCAAGGCGAAAGCGCACCAGAAGCTCGCCGCGTTCACCCCGAAGATCGGCTATCCGACTCAGTGGCGCGACATGAGCGGACTTGAGATCCGCCCCGACGACGCGGTCGGCAACGCGATGCGCTCGGCTCAGTTCGACAATGCCTATGAGATCGGCAAGCTCGGGGGGCCCATCCGGCGATGGGAATGGGGCATGACTCCGATGGAGATCAACGCCTACGCGAACTTCGAGATGGTCGAGATTGTGTTCCCGGCCGCGATCCTGCAGCCGCCCTTCTTCGATCCCAATGCCGACCCGGCGATCAACTACGGCGGCATCGGCGCGGTGATCGGGCACGAGCTCAGCCACCATTTCGACGATCAGGGCGCGAAGTACGATTCGACCGGAAAGCTGATCGACTGGTGGACTCCGGGCGACAGCAAGGCCTTCCATTCACGGCTCGACAAGCTGGAGGCGGAATTCAACGCCTATGAACCGCTCCCGGGAATGCATGTGAACGGCAAGCTGACGATGGGCGAGAACGTCGCCGACCTCGCCGGACTTACCGTCGCTCACGATGCCTACATCGCCTCGCTTGGCGGAAAACCGGCGCCGGTGCTGGACGGAATGACCGGGGACCAGCGCTTCTACCTCGGCTGGGCGCAGGTCTGGCGCTGCAAGGTCCGCGATGCACGGGCGCGGCAGCTGCTGCTGACCGATCCGCACTCGCCATGCGAATATCGAGTCGACACCGAGCGAAATCTCGATCCATGGTATTCCGCGTTCAACGTGCAGCCCGGCCAGAAGCTCTATCTTGCTCCAGCCGACCGGGTACGCATCTGGTAAAGGTTGCGGCTGCAACCGAATTATGATGCGTTCGTGCCGAGCAAGTCGAGACACGTCCCACGTGAGGATTGTCCCTCGACCACCGCTCGGGACGAACGATTGAGGTAGCCATATCGATGCTGCAGCAGCAGCTGCCACTGCTCGACTCTGAAGCCGGCGCTTTTCCGCGGTGGCTTGCTCCCGCCGTTGCAGGCGCGGCGGGACTGAGCGCGGCGGCGCTGCTGTGGATCGGCGGCGCCCACATCGCCGCGCTGGTGGTGCTGGGTTTCGCGGTGCTGGGCGCTGCGCTCCTCGCGTTCAAGAAGGCCTCTTCCGGTCCGGCAGTCGATCTGACTGGAATCGCGGCTGCTCCGGATTTTTCGATCATTGGGTCGATCCTCGCGCTCACCGGCGATGCAGCGGCGGTCACCTCGAGCGAGGGTGCGCTGCTTGCGGCGAACCCCGCCTATCGCGAGCTTTTCGAAAGCCGTCCCCCCGACAAGCTGCCGGCCGACGGGGATTCGACCCAGTCCCTCGGAGCGGCGCGAACCATGGCTTTTCGCGACGGCGGCGGCTGCGCGGCGGGCATCGTCACCGAAGGCGGGACATTCGCTTTGGAAGTGGAGCGGATCGGCGCTCGCGGCGATCTCCTGCTGTGGCGATTCCTCAAGCCTGTTCCCGCCGATCCGGTGAAAATGATGGCTTCGCGAATCAGCGGGCTTCCCGGCGACCTGATGTCGAAAGGAGGGATACTCTCCGCGTTTGTCGATGGCGAAGGCCGATTGATTTCATGGAATCGCCTGTTCGGCGAGAGGGCGCTCGCGGGGCGCGAAGGTCAAGAAAGTTATCGGCTCGGGGAATTGCTCGAATCGGGCGAAGATGGCTTTTTCCGGCTAGTCGCCGAGGGCGAAGCCGCCCGGCCGCTGCGCGCCGTCCATATCCCGCTCGATGCGCCGGCTCCTACGGATCACTCGACTTTCTATCTCTTCGACAGCGCCGATTCGCTGCCTGTTTCGAGCTCGCAATATCTGCAGGCTATGCTGGATATCCTGCCGATCGGGCTGGCGCTGGTGGATCGCGACGGACGCTTCCTGACGATGAACGATGCCTTCCGGTCGGCGGCGGGAATCCAGGACGGGACGCGGCGGGTCTACCCCGGCGACCTTGTGGTGAAGGAGGACAAGGCGGCGGTCGCCGACGCGGTGAGGCGCAATGCCCGTGGGCCGGCAATGTCCGGCGACATCGCGGTGCGGCTGACCCATAATCCGAAGGAGCCGGTCGCGCTCACCACCGCCGGGCTACGCGGGCTCGGCGATGCAGTGGTCCTGCTCCTGCTCAAGGACAATAGCGAGGAAGCCAAGCTCAAGCGGCAGATCGCGCAGGCAACGAAGATGCAGGCAGTCGGGCAGCTTGCGGGTGGCGTCGCGCACGATTTCAACAATATCCTGACCGCCATCATCGGTCACTGCGACCTGATGCTGATGCGCCATACGCCCGGCGACAGCGATTATGATGACATCCAGCAGATCAAATCGAACTCGAACCGGGCCGCCGGCCTGACGCGGCAGCTGCTGGCCTTCTCGCGCCAGCAGACGCTTCGGCCGCAGGTGCTGCAGCTGACCGACGTGATTGCCGAGGTCTCGCACCTGTTGAAGCGGCTCCTGGGCGAAACGGTCGAGCTGGTGGTGAAGCACGGCCGAAATCTTGGCTCGGTCCGTGCCGATCCGGGTCAGCTGGAGCAGGTGATCATCAACCTGGCGGTCAATGCGCGCGATGCCATGGCGTCGAAGGGTGGCGGCACGCTGACGATCCAGACGTATCCTGTCACTGCAGACCAGGTGGCTGACCTCGGGTCCAGCTGGTCGGACATTCTGCCGATAGCGGATTATGCTGCACTTTCGGTATCGGACACGGGGTGCGGAATTCCACCTAACGTGCTCGGAAAGATCTTCGAGCCGTTCTTCACCACCAAGGAGGTCGGCAAAGGCACGGGTCTTGGTCTCTCCACCGTTTACGGAATCGTGAAGCAATCGGGCGGCTTCATCTTCGCTGAATCGAAGATCGGCGAGGGAACCAATTTCTTCATTTACTTGCCGGTTCATCATGTGGAATCGGAAGCGGGAAAATCGCGGCGCAGCGCGAAGCCCAAGCCGAGCGAGTTGTGGGGCACCGGGACCGTGCTGCTGGTCGAGGACGAGCCGATGGTTCGAACCGTTGCCGAGCGCGCTCTGACCCGGCACGGCTACAAAGTGGTCACTGCGGACAACGGCGAAGAGGCGCTCGACATTCTAAGCCGCGGCGAAAAGTTCGCCCTGCTTGTGAGCGACGTGGTGATGCCGGGGATGGACGGACCGGCGATGGTACGGGAGGCACGCAAGAGCCGGCCGGAGCTGCCGATCCTCTTCATCTCCGGCTATGCCGAGGAGCAATTGAGGAAATCCATCGATCTCGACAAGGTCGCTTTCCTTCCCAAGCCTTTCTCGGTGCAGGAGCTCGCGGAGGCTGCGCGCCGGACGCTGGAAACCAAGCCTGCGGCCAAGCCAGCTGGAGAAGCTGAAGACCAGTCGGGTGCCTGACACTTCAAATTATCGCTTGCCCGTTGAAACCGCTCGGCTATTTCAAGGCGCAATGGCCGGGGCGCGTTCTATCCTCGTCGTCGAAGACGAACCACTCATCGCGATGATGCTCGAGGATTTCCTCGAGACGCTGGGCCACAAGGTTCACGCAACCTGCGACAGCGTCGAGGAATCGCTGAAAGCAGCGGACGGCGGCGGGTTCGACGTCGCCATCCTCGACGTCAACGTCAACGGCGAGAGCGTCTGGCCGGTCGCTCACAAGCTTCGCGAGAAGAACATCCCGTTCGTGATCGCCACCGGCGGCCATGTCGAGCCGCCACCCGCGGAATTCGCGCAGGTACCGGTGATCGAGAAACCCTACACGATGGACCGAGTGACCCCCGCGATCGAGGCGGCGATGGCGGGGTAACGATTATGTGCCCCTGCCTTCGCAGGGGCACAGGTTAGACCAGCTCCAGGGCCACCGCCGTCCCTTCGCCGCCGCCGATGCACAGCGAGGCGACTCCGCGCTTCAGGCCCTTCTGCTTCAGCGCATTCAATAGCGTGACGATGATCCGGGTGCCGCTGGCGCCGATGGGGTGGCCGAGCGCAGTCGCGCCGCCGTGGATGTTGATCTTCTCGTGCGGGATTCCGAGGTCCTTCATCGCGAACATGGCGACGCAGGCAAAGGCTTCGTTCACTTCCCAGAGATCGACGTCGGAAGCCTTCCAGCCCGCCTTCTGAAGCACCTTTTCGATCGCTCCGATCGGGGCGACGGTGAACTCGGACGGTTCCCGGGCATGGGCAGCAGTGGCGACGATCCGGGCGACCGGCTGCAAGCCTTCCTCTTTCGCGGTGGATTCGCGGGCGAGGACGACCGCCGCGGCGCCGTCGGAAATCGATGAGCTGGTTGCGGCGGTGATCGTGCCCTCCTTGGCGAAGGCGGGCTTCAGCTGCGGGATCTTGTCCGGGCGGCCGCGGCCGGGCGCCTCGTCGGTGTCCACCTGGGTTTCGCCGGCCCGGGTCCGAATCGTGACGGGGACGATCTCGTCCTTGAACCCGCCATTGTCGATCGCCGCCTTGGCGCGGTTGAGGCTCTCGATCGCATAATCGTCCATTTGCTCACGAGTGAGCTGATATTCGTCGGCGGTGCACTGGGCGAAGCTGCCCATCGCGCGGCCTTCCTCATAGGCATCCTCCAGCCCGTCGAGGAACATATGGTCGTAGGCGGTATCGTGGCCGAGGCGAGCGCCGGAGCGGTGCTTCTTCAAGAGGTAAGGCGCATTGGTCATACTCTCCATGCCGCCGGCGACGATGATGTCGGCGTTGCCGGTGCGGATCGCCTCGTCGGCCATGATCACAGTCTGCATGCCCGAGCCGCAGACCTTATTCACGGTGGTCGCCTGTACCGACTTGGGGAGGCCCGCCTTGATGCCCGCCTGGCGCGCCGGGGCCTGGCCGAGACCGGCGGGGAGGACGCAGCCCATGTAGATGCGGTCGATTTCGTCCGGCTTCACCTTCGCGCGCTCGACCGCGGCCTTGACTGCCGTGGCGCCGAGATCGGTCGCCGATGCGCCGGCAAGCGCGCCCTGCATCGCGCCCATCGGAGTGCGCGCGTAAGAGAGGATGACGGTGGGGTCGGACGGGGTGGTGGCCATAACTTGCCTCTGTTCACCCTCCCCCTGGATGGGGGAGGGAAGGGTGCGGGTGAGCTAGGGATTGTAAGCGCCTAAAGCGGCACCCCACCCTAGCCCCTCCCCATCAAGGGGAGGGGAAGCGTTGAGCGCCACATAGGATCGGTGGCGCGCTTGTTCAAATCGAGCCGGTGGTGCTAGCCCCAAACCAAGAGGAGAGCTGAAAAAATGCCCGATCCCGGACTGGATTTCGGACTTGGCGAAATGGCCGATACGATCCGCGAGACGACCGAGCGGTTCGCTCGCGAGAAGATCGCTCCGATCGCGGCCGAGATCGACGAGAAGGACGAATTCCCGCGCGCGCTGTGGCCGCAGATGGGTGAGCTCGGGCTGCACGGGATCACGGTCGAGGAGGAATGGGGCGGACTCGGGCTCGGCTACCTCGAGCATGTGATCGCGCAGGAGGAGGTGGCTCGGGCGTCGGCTTCGGTGGGGCTGAGCTACGGCGCTCACTCGAACCTCTGCGTCAACCAGATCCGCCGCTGGGGGAGCGAGGAGCAGAAGCGAAAGTACCTGCCCAAGCTGATCAGCGGCGAGCATGTCGGAGCGCTGGCGATGAGCGAGGCGGGCGCGGGCAGCGACGTCGTCGGAATGAAGCTGCGGGCCGAGAAATCGGGCAACGGCTATCGGCTGAACGGGACCAAATTCTGGATCACCAACGGCGCTTATGCCGACGTGGTTGTTGTCTACGCCAAGACCGAGCCGGAGGCTGGGGCGAAGGGCATTTCGACCTTCATTGTCGAGAAGGGAACGCAGGGTTTCTCGGTCGGGCAGACGATCCACAAACTGGGGATGCGGGGCAGCCCGACCAACGAGCTGGTGTTCGACGACTGCCTCGTTCCCGCCGACGCTCTGATGGGGCCGGAGAACGGCGGCGTCAAAGTGCTGATGAGCGGGCTCGATTATGAGCGCACGGTGCTCGCCGGAATCCAGCTTGGAATCATGCAGGCGTGCCTGGACGTGGTCATCCCGTACGTTCGCGAGCGAAAGCAGTTCGGCGTCCCGGTGGGATCGTTCGAGCTGATGCAGGCGAAGGTCGCCGACATGTACGTCGCGCTCAATTCGGCGCGGGCATATGTGTACCAGGTGGCGAAGGCCTGCGACGCGGGGCGGACGACGCGGTCCGACGCAGCGGCCGCGATCCTGCTTGCGTCAGAAAATGCGGTTCGGGTCGCGGGCGAGGCGGTCCAGGCGCTGGGCGGCGCCGGCTATACCAAGGACTGGCCGGTCGAGCGCTATTACCGCGACGCGAAATTGCTCGATATCGGCGCGGGAACGAACGAGATACGGCGCATGCTGATCGGGCGGGAATTGATTGGGGTGTGACTCTACCGAGCGGGGAGGAGTGAGTTGGTGACGCTGATCCTAAGCTTGATATTCCTTGTGCTAGCCATACTAGCGATCCGGGGTTCCCGCTGGGCTTATGCCGCTTTCCCTTTGTGGATACTGCTCTATTTTCCGGCAAGCGTCGGGTTTCGAATGAATCCCCAGAGCTGTTATCTCACCGTGAATCCTTCACTCGCGCGCTCCTCGCTGAGCAACTATCCGCACATGATCCTGTTTGGGGTCTTTTTCGTGGTGACGGCGGGGCATTTTCGCTTGTCCGGCTGGCGGTCCCTCGGGTTGTTGATCCTGCTGACGGTAGCGATGGGGGCGGGGATGGAGATCGCACAGGGTCTCAGCGGCACGCACCACTGCAAGGCCGTTGATCTCATTCCAGACTCGGCGGGTGCTCTGGCTGGCCTGGTGATCGTCCTTCTCTGGGCTGCGGCGGCAAGAGCCAGGCTGCTCCGCGGTCGAGCCTATCACAGAGCGCCGCGGCTGATAAAATAACCTATTTGGAAAAATGTGCTTGACAGCGTCACGCTGTTTAGGTACATGACAGGAACAGTGAAGAATAGCGAGTCGGGCCGGACCTTCGGGGCTTCTGGCCCGATTTGATTCCGGGTTCCCGCTTTCGCGGGAATGACGAAAGAAGCGAAAATGGCGCGGAAAACAACGGGGCGGCGGAAGGCCGGCGCGGCAAAGGAGCTCGTGCTTGCCGGTGGTGCAAATCCACAGCGTCGCAAACTGGGTCCGCGCGACTGGAGCAGGGCGAAGGAAGAGATTTACGTCAACGCGCTGGCGGAGACCTGCAACTTCACCCGCGCTGCCGAGGCGGCGGGGGTTTCGACGAGCAGCGCGTGGCGGCGCCGAAAAACGATTGCCGCGTTCCGGGCCAGCTGCCGCGAGGCAGTCGCGGCGGGCTATCAGCGGCTGGAGCTCGCTCTGCTCGATCGCGCGCTCAACGGAAGCGAGAAGATCGTCACCCGCAAGGACGGAACGGAAGAACGGGTGCGCGAATATCCAAACGCCGTCGCGCTCACCTTGCTTCGGCTGCATCGCGAAACCGCCGCCGAAGTCGCGAACGAGCCTGAGCCCGAAGACGCGGACGAATTGCGCGAGCGGCTGGTCAACAAGCTGGAACGGCTGCGCAAACGGTTCGAGGCGGAAGACAAGGAACAGCGATGAATTTTGAGGTCACGCGCCAGCAGATGAGACGGCTGGCGTTCACGACCCGAGAGGAGAAGATCGCGTTCTTCAAGAACGTAACGGCGATCGATCTGGCGAAGTTTGACGCGAAATTTGAAAATTGGGCGCACAGGAACCAGTTGCCGCCGCCGGAGAGGGGCTGGCGCAACTGGCTGATGATGGCGGGGCGCGGGTTCGGGAAAACGAGAGCCGGCGCGGAATGGATCGAGGGGCTGGCGCGCAGCCGGCCGGGAGTTCGCATCGCTCTCGTAGGAGCGACGATCGACGAGGCGCGGCGGGTGATGGTGGAGGGCGTAAGCGGCGTGCTCGCAGTGGCCGCGCGCAACCGCAACAGGGTGGAATGGGAGCCGAGCCTTGGCCGGCTGACCTGGCGCAACGGAAGCGAGGCGCAGATATTTTCGGGCGATAATCCCGACGGGCTTCGCGGGCCCGAGCATGACTTCGCCTGGGCGGATGAGCTCGCCAAGTGGAGGCAGCCGGACGAGGCGTGGGTGAATTTGCAATTCGGGTTGAGGCGAGGAAGTCGCCCGCGAGTGCTGGTGACGACGACTCCACGGCCCATTCAGCTGCTGACACGAATTCGCGACGACCGGCTGACGGTGACGACCACCGGGCGAACCGACGAGAACATCAACCTGGATGAGAGGTTCGTTGAGGCGATGATCGCCACCTATGGCGGGACACGCACCGGACGGCAGGAGATCGAGGGCGAACTGATCGAGGCGATCGAGGGCGCTCTGTGGACATCCGAAAGCATTGAGAAGGCGAGGGCGACGGCGCCCATTTGCGAGCGGATCGTGGTTGGGGTGGATCCGCCGGCGGGGGTTGGCGAGGGAGTCGACGCCTGCGGGATAATGGTGTGCGGGCGGCGCGGAGATTCGCTGTTCGTGCTGGAGGATTGCAGCGTCCAAGGGCTGTCGCCAGAAGGCTGGGCGAACCGGGTCGCGGTTGCGGCGGCGCGGTGGGGCGCGGCCCGGGTGGTCGCCGAAGCGAATAACGGCGGAGCGATGGTGAAGAGCGTGCTTCTGGCCGCCGACAACGGCTTGCGCGTCAACCTGGTGCATGCGCGCGAGCGCAAGGCGATCCGCGCGGAGCCGGTGGCTCTGAAGTTCGAGCGCGGTGCGGCCTTCCTGTGCGGGCGCTTTCCCGAGCTGGAGGCGCAGATGGCCGGGCTAATCGCTGGTGGCGGTTACGAGGGGCCCGGCCGGTCGCCGGACCGCGCCGACGCGATGGTCTGGGCGATGACGGATTTGATCGAGACGCGGTCAGGCGTGCCGCGGGTGCGGAGACTATAGCCCGTGGAGAATAATGTAGGGAGGCCGACACAAAGGTGATAGACCCGCCCCTGATCAAAAGGCGGAGGGGGCTGCGCCATGGCAACAATCGCAGGAAGAACGTTTCTCGAAGAGCGGCGGGATGTGCTGTCGGGCACTCCGCGCGCCGGATTCATCGACCGCTGGATCTTCGTCTTTATGGCGGCGTGGTTCATCGCCGTCGTGCTCGTGGGTTTCGTCCCCGACGCGATCGGGAAGGTCCAGGCGGTGCAGGCGGGGCTTCGGCCGCCGTTTCCGATCGTGCTTCACATGCACGCGGTGGCAATGGGCACGTTCCTGCTGCTGTTGCTGGCGCAGAGCGCAATGGTCGCGACCGGGCGAGAGACTTTGCACAAGCAGGTCGGGATCGCCGCATTCGTGCTGGTGCCGGCGCTGGTCGTCATCGGAATCGTGCTTGCACCGACCATGTATTACCAGACGTGGGATGCGCTGCAGACCGCTCCGGCGTCCGCGCGAGCGGAGTTGCAGCAGGTGCTCTCCATCAGGGAAGACATCCTGCTGCTGCAGATCAGCTCGGGCGTGCTGTTCGCGATCTTCATCTGGATCGCGCTCAGCGCCCGAGTGAAGAATTCAGGGCTGCACAAGAGAATGATGTTCCTGGCGACGGCTGTGCCTTTGGGGGCGTCCATCGACCGGATGGACTGGCTGCCCTCGAGCCTGCCTGTGAACCCGTGGTCGCTCGACCTTTGGATCATCGTGGTGCTGGCGCCCATGGTGATCTGGGACGTTGCTCGGAACAGGAAGGTGCACGAAGCCTATTGGATTTGGCTCGCGATTTATGCGCCGGCGTGCCTTGCCGTCGATTTCCTTTGGGATAAGCCGGCGTGGCACACCATGGCCCGGCATATCCTGCGGGTGTGACGGCTTAAGCAGCCGAACTGGACTTTCAGGGCTCCTTCGGGAGCCCTTTTCTTTGGGAGCAATTATGGGATGGTGGTTCGGGCGGAAATCCGCTCCGGAACAGATACGGCCGCTTGTGCCGGCGTGGCTCAGCCGCGCTTGCGATGAGGAAGGTTTTGCGAGCGGGTACGCGGCGCAGTTCGACGAGATCTACCGGCGCAACCCGGTCGGGCAGCGCGCGGTGCGGCTGCTTTCCGGCTTGCTTGGATCGCTGCCGATCTACGCGGCCGAAGGCCCTTCGACAGGCTCAGGACAGGCGGCGGTGAAGCTGGTCAGCCGTGACGGGCTGCTGGAGAATATCGGCGCGGCGCTTCTGCTTCACGGCAACGCTTATGTGCAGCTGCTCGCCGACGCGGACGAGAAGCCTGCCGAACTCGTGTTCCTTCGGCCCGAGCGGGTGACGATCGACACCGACAATCGCGGCTGGACGACAGCTTATCTCTATAAGGTCGCCAACACCGTCACCCGGATCGCGAAGACGGACGGACTGGGGCGGATGCAGGTGGCGCATCTGCGCTCGCTGAGTCCGCGCGACGACCATTATGGGATGGGCTGCATGGACGCGGCGATCGCCGGGGCGAGCGTTCACAATCGCGCCAGCCGCTGGAACAAGGGGCTGCTCGACAATGCCGCTCGCCCGAGCGGGGCGATGAGCTATGAACCGGGCGACGGTTCGCTCCTTTCCGCGGAGCAATTCGACCGGCTGAAGAGCGAACTGGACCAGAGCTTCGCGGGCAGCAGCAATGCCGGGCGGCCAATGCTCCTCGAAGGCGGGCTGAAGTGGCAGGCGCTGAGCCTCACGCCCGCCGACATGGATTTCGTTTCACTGAAAGAAGGCGCGGCGCGTGACATCGCGCTCGCCTTCGGCGTTCCCCCGGTATTGGTCGGGCTGCCGGGGGACGCCACCTATGCCAACGCCCGGGAAGCGGGGCGGGCGCTGTACCGCCAGACGATCCTGCCGATGGCGGCGCGGATCCTGGACGGGCTGTCGGCGATGCTGAGCGACTGGATCGGGCCGATGCGGCTCGCGGCCGATCCCGACCAGATCAGCGAACTTGCCGAGGATCGCGCGCTGCTGTGGCAGCAGGTTTCTTCGGCCGATTTCCTGAGTGAAGCGGAGAAGCGGGACATGGTCGGGTTCGGGCCGAAGCTGGGGCAGCCGCAGGCGATCGACCCGGCCGACGCAATGGATGGCGAGCAATGACCGCGATCAATTCCGATATGCTGCTTGCGACATTGCTGGCGCAGGCGGAGGGACGGTGCCTCGACGTGGTGTCGCTGCGGGCACTGGTCGAGGAATCGAGCCAGGCGGGTGCTCGGCGGGCGCTCGCGTCGCTCGGCCTCGATGACGAGCGGGCGCGCCGCGACATGGATGAGTTGCGAGAGCTTCTGTCGGCCTGGCGGGACGCCAAGCGGACGGCGCGGCGGGCGGTGATCGGCTGGCTGGTTCGAATCGGGCTTGCGGTGGTTTTGATCGGGATCGCGGTCAGGATGAAGTGGGCGGGGATGCTGGGGGTATGAGTTCCACCTCACCCCCGGCCCCTCTCCCGAGGGAGAGGGGAGTTCGCTTCGCCGGGTACGCCGCGATCTTCGACCGGCCGGACAGCGGCGGCGATGTGGTTCGCAAGGGTGCGTTCGCCGAGACTTTGAAACGCAATGGTGAGGTGCCGCTTCTGTGGCAGCACCAGGGCCAGCCGATCGGTACCATCGAGCATCTGAGCGAGGACGGGTGGGGCTTGCGGGTGATTGCGCGGTTGGGCGAGGGTGCGGCTAGAGTAGGGGATCTGTTGAAGGGCGGGAATTTAAAGGGCCTGAGCTTCGGCTATCGCGTGCGAGAGGCAAAGCAGGCGGATGGATTACGGGAATTGCACTCGCTCGATCTCGTGGAGGTCAGCCTTGTGGCTCGGCCGATGCAGAAGCTGGCGCGGGTGCATGCGGTTGAGTGAGTGAGGTGATCCGGCCCCGGGACGCCGGGATGACGATGAGATTGAAAGGGTCGCGGGAAACCGCGGCCCTTTTTGTTTGGACAATTCACACAGGAGAAGACGGGAATGGTGGAAGTGAAGGCGGATGTGCTCGAGGCGTCGTTCGACGCGATCGAGCATCGGGATGACGATGGAATTGCGGCGCTCAAGACGGAGCTCGAGACGCTGAAGGCGAAGATTGCCGCGGGTGCGATCCAGGCGCAGCGGCCGGCTCTCGACGGCATCAAGTCAAGCAGCACAAACAATGCATTCGCACAATATTTGCGGTGCGGAATTACGGGCGGTCTGGAGATGAAAGCCATCGACAGCTCGACCGGAGCGCTCGGCGGCTATGCGGTTCCGGAGGAGCTGGACAGCCAGATCGATGCGACCCTGAAGGCGATCTCGCCCATTCGCTCGATTGCCAATGTCGTGAAGGTGGGAAGCGCCGGATACCGAAGGCTGGTGGCGAGCGGCGGCACTCCGTCCGGCTGGGCTGCCTATGACGCGGACAGGCCGGAGACAGCGACACCGACATTCACTGAAATCGCTCCGCCAGCAGGCGACCTCTACGCCAACCCCGCCGCATCGCAGCAGATGATCGACGACGTGGCGTTCGACGTGGAGGCGTGGCTAGCGCAGGAGATCGCGCAGGAATTCGCCCGCGCCGAAGGTGCGGCGTTCGTTTCGGGCAGCGGCACCAACCAGCCGCTCGGCTTCCTGTCGTCTCCGACGTCCGCCGCAGTCGACAGCGTTCGACCGATCGGGACTCTGCAGACGATCGGCACCGGCAATTCCGGTGCGTTCCCGGCCAGCGATCCGGAGGACGTTCTGCTCGACCTCGTGCACACGCTTCGCTCGCCCTACCGGCAGGGCGCGGTGTTCGTGATGAACTCGGCGACGGCATCGGAAATCCGCAAGTTCAAGACCAGCACCGGAGCCTTCCTGTTCCAACCGAGTCTGTCGGCGGGAACCCCGGCGACCCTGCTCGGCTATCCGCTGATCGAGGCCGAGGACATGCCGGACATGGCGGCTGGAAGCGTGTCGATCGCGTTCGGCAACTTCACCGCCGGCTATGTGATCGCCGAGCGAAACACGACGCAAATTCTCCGCGATCCCTACACGCACAAGCCCTTCGTCCACTTCTACGCAACCAGGCTCTGGACTCTCTTACTGCTGCGGCAGTCGAGGAGCCGCCACGCAACAATCCACCTGACACTCCGACCGTCGGAACCTGTTTTCTGATCGGCACCTCTCCCACGGGAGATTGGACCGGTCACCCGGCCGCTCTTGCGACTTACTCTGCGGGAGGCTGGAGGTTTGCTGCGCCGATCGAAGGAATGGAAGCGTGGATCAAATCTGATCTGGTGTCGGCTGTTTACGCTCAGGAAGCCTGGCAAGTGGGTGCGCTGTTCGGCTCACGAGTCCTGATCGGAGGCACCCAAGTAGTCGGACCGCAGGCCCTTGCAATCCCCGATCCGTCAGGTGGAACGACAACGGATTCAGAGGCGCGCGCGGCGATCTCTTCAATTCTCGCGGCCCTTCGGCAGCATGGTTTGATTTCGTCGTAATAAAGGGGCGGACAAGGTCCGATAGCTTTATACAGTTGCCGCCTTGCAACAGTTCTTCGGAAATGGCCGATGCAAACGCATCTGTTTTGGTGCTAGACCGTTGAAGATCGCCTCCAATCCGGAGTCGCGCAATTAGGGGAAGCAGTATGCGCAAATTTTCCATTGCGGTTGCCCTTGCGTCGACGGCACTCGCCACACCGGCCGTTGCCCGTGACCACAGCGCTTACGTAGGTATCGAGGGCGGCGGAATGGTCCTCGAAGACACGAACTACCGATATACAGACTCGCTCGTCGACATTGATCGCGCCTATTCGATCAGACACCACGTTGGGCTCGATGCGGATCTCGTTGGTGGATACGACTTCGGTATGTTTCGGCTCGAGGGCGAGATCGGTTACAAGCGCGCAGGCGTGAAAAAAGTTCTTGTTAGCCCTGAGATCGATCCAACCTTTACGAACGCGATTTCAAACGGAAGCGGTCGCACAAGTGCCTGGTCATCAATGGTCAACGCCATGGCCGACATTGGGGATGAGAACAGTTTCAGCGGCTTTCTCGGCGCCGGAGCGGGCGTAGCTCGAGTTCACGAAAGCTTTGATGTCGCGACCATTAATCGCAATTTTTCAGGCAGTAGCTCTCATTTCGCGTGGCAGATAATTGCGGGTGTCCGTTACGCGGTGTCTCCGAACATCGATCTTGGTTTGAAGTACCGCTTCTTCAACATCGACAAGTATCGCTTCAACGCGAGTGGACCTGCGGGACCGTTCGACGTCCACGGCGGGTGGCGCTCTCATTCGCTTCTCGCGAGTGTGATTTATAACTTCTCGGCACCTCTGCCGCCGCCGCCGCCACCACCTCCACCGCCTCCACCTCCGCCGCCACCTCCGGCGACGCAGACTTGCCCGGATGGAACGGTGATTCCGGCAACGGCAACGTGCCCGGCGCCCCCACCGCCGCCACCTCCTCCGCCACCTCCGGCGCCTGAACGAGGCTAACCGCGAGTTCTAGGAATTGCTAAACCGGAGCCGCCGTGGCGCGGCTCCGGCTATTTCTTCAAGGCGTCGAGCAGCGCTGTCGCAGCTGCCGTTTCCGCCTCTTGCTTGCTCTGACCTTCTCCCTCGGCTTCCCCGAGATCCGCGATCGAAACACGTACGGTGAAGTGCGGCGTGTGATGCGCACCGCTGCGGCCGGTTACCTCATAATCGGGGTTGGGCAGTCCCTTCGCCGCAGCCAGTTCTTGTAAGGCCGATTTCGGGTGCCTGGGCGGCTTGCGCTGCTCGTCGACCAGCGCTCCCCAGGAGCGGCGTACGAACATCTCCGCCGCTTCCAGCCCACCATCGAGGAAAAGCGCACCGGCGAGGGCTTCGACAACATCCCCCACGACGTTGTCGCTCCAATTTGCACCGTCTTCTCGTGCTTGCTTGCCGAGACGGATGAGCGCCGGAAGCCCAAGCTCACGTCCGACGTCGGCACAAGTCTCTCGAGCAACCAGAGTATTGAAGCGGCGCGACAGCTTCCCTTCCGGCTCACCGGAGAAGCGTTCATACAGCCAGTGGGCGATCAGCAAACCGATCACGCGATCGCCAAGGAATTCCAGGCGTTCATAGTTGCTGCCCTTTGCACTTGAATGGGTCAGCGCGGTCTCGAACAGTGAGAGATCGTTTGGCCGGTATCCGAGCTCACGAAAAACGAAGTCGGTCAGCTCCGGGCTCACAGGATTGAACCCACTCGGCGGGCGCGAAGCGCGGTAAACCAGGTCCACGGCTTCAAATAGTCCGCGCTTCCATCCGTCGACCAGAAGATCAGGTCTGCGCGGCCAACGAGTTGGTCGACCGAGACGAGACCAGTCCCTCCCGCCGCAACCGAAATCCGGCTGTCAGCCGAATTGTCTCGATTGTCTCCTATCATGAAAACGTGTCCGGCGGGGACGGTGATCGCCGGAAAATCGTCCTCGGGTCCATGATCGACCTGATCGAGGACGATATAGCTGCGGCCGTCTGGGAGGGTTTCGCGATAGGCCGGGTAGAGGCAGACCTTACCGCGGATGATCGGTCGGGCGCCGGGGGCGGGATCACAAGAGCTGTTCGGTGAAATCCGCATCGCAAACGACGGCTCCGGCTGCCTCGGGATCGGCTTTCCATTCAGAATCACGACGCCATCTCGCACCGCGACGGTGTCGCCCGGAAGACCGATGACCCGCTTAATGAGGTCTTGTCCTTCGCTTGGAACCCAGAAGACAACGATGTCGCCGCGCTTTGGCAGTCTTGAAAGCGCGCGCCCCCCAATTGGTGGAAAATGGAAAGGCAAGCTGTACCGCGAGTAGCCGTACGGCCATTTCGACACGGCAAGATAGTCGCCGATGTACAAGGTTGGGAGCATCGATCCCGACGGGATGTCGTAAGTGGCAACGATGAAGCTTCTGAGAAGCCACGCGAGAATGGCGACAGTCAAGAAAAAGCGAATCAGGCCAAGCGATTCGTTCCCCTTCTTTCTTGGCTTCGCGCGCATCGCCCGCTTGTTCCGATGGACGGCGCAGAGGTCAAGGGATGGCAATCGGCGATGCGTTCACTATGTGCGTCCCCCATGGCTGATACTCTGTGGGAAAAAATCCAGGCCGAACCGCTGTGCAAGCTTGAGGAGCTATTTCAACGAGAGCCGGATCGGCTGAGCCTGCTCACGCAGGAGGTCGTTGGCATTTATTTCGACTGGTCGAAAACGCATCTCGACCACGCGCTGCTCGTGGATTTCCTAAGGCTAGCGAAAGAGCGCGGCCTCGAGGCCGCTCGCGAAGCCTTGTTTACCGGGGCGGAGGTCAACCCAACCGAAAAACGGCCTGCCACACATGTCGCGGAGCGCGGCTCCGGCTCGCCAGAGGATGTCGATGTCGCCGCATCACGACGCAATCGGATGCGCGCTTTGGTCGATGCAATCGAGGCAGGTGCATTCGGCGACGTGACCGGTGTTCTGCACATCGGGATCGGTGGATCACTGCTTGGGCCGAAACTCATCGTCGATGCTCTCGGCCGAGGGTTCGACAAAATTCGCACCAGCTTCCTCTCCAATATTGATCCATACGCGTTCGAGGAGGCGATCGAGCCGCTCGATCCTGCCACCACCCTTGTGGCTGTCGTGTCGAAGACGTTCACGACCGCCGAAACTTTAGCGAACATGGAAGCCGCGCTCGATTGGCTGCGGCAGGGCGGCGTTTCCGACCCTTACGGGCGCGTCATTGCAATCACCGCGTCGCCCGAAGATGCAGTGAAAGCTGGTATTGATGAGACGCGCATCCTGCAGTTCGCCGAAAGCGTCGGCGGTCGCTATTCGCTCTGGAGCTCCGTTTCGCTGGTCGTGGCACTGGTGCTCGGATGGAGCGCGTTCGAGGAACTGCTCGAAGGCGCCGCCGAAATGGATCGGCATTTCCGATACAGCGAGCCAGACAAGAATGTCCCGGTGCTCGCCGCTTTCGCGGATCTCCTCTACACCCACAAATTCCACGCGCAGACCCGAGCGACGTTCGCCTACGACGAGCGGCTGAGACTACTTCCGTTTTATCTCCAGCAGCTTGAGACCGAGTCGAACGGGAAATCGGTGACGCTCAGCGGTGAGCCGGTGTCCGGTCCAACTGCTCCCGTTATCTGGGGCGGCACCGGGACCGACGCTCAACACGCGGTTTTCCAACTGCTGCACCAAGGCACGGAGCCGATTCCGGTCGAGTTCCTCGGCGTTACTGAGGAAGATACCAGCCTTCCCGAGCATCACCGTCAGCTTCTGCTCAACATGTTCGCCCAGGCTGCCGCTCTGATGCAGGGACGCTCGTCTGACGACCCACATCGGAGCTATCCTGGCAATCGGCCAAGCGCCACGATCCTCCTCAATCGATTGGACGCACGAACGCTTGGGGCGCTGATCGCATTTTATGAGCATCGTACCTTCACAGAGGCTGTGTTGCTCGGCATCAATCCCTTCGATCAATATGGTGTTGAGCTTGGAAAATCGATCGCACGGTCTTTGAGTGAGGGAGCAGATAAGTCGGACCTGGATCCTTCCACCCGAGCGCTGATCGAAAAGGCCGGCCTTTAAATGGCTGATTTCGACCTGTTCGTGATCGGCGCCGGCTCGGGCGGTGTGCGAGCTTCGCGGGTGGCCGCGGCCCATGGCGCGAAGGTCGCGATTGCCGAGGAGCATCGGGTCGGCGGAACCTGCGTAATCCGAGGCTGTGTGCCCAAGAAGCTGCTCGTTTATGGAGCGCACTTCGCCGAGGACCTCGATGACGCGGCGATGTTCGGCTGGGACGTGCCGAAGAAGACGTTCAACTGGCCTGTGCTACGCGACAATGTACTCTCGGAAGTGGACCGTCTCGAAGCCGCCTATTCCAACACTCTAACCAATCACGATGTGGAGATCTTCGCGGAGCGGGCGGTGATCACCGGCCCCAATTCGGTGCGGTTGTCCTCCGGCCGGGATATCTCCGCGGGGAGGATCCTAATTGCGACGGGTGCTCGTCCGCAAATGCCCGAAATCCCGGGAATCGAGCACGCGATTAGCTCCAACGAAACCTTCCATCTTGAGAAGCTGCCGGAGCGCATCGTGATTGCCGGCGGCGGGTATATTGCCAACGAATTCGCGGGAATTTTCAACGAGTTCGGAAGTGAAGTTACGCTGGTCAACCGGACGGACGTATTACTGCGGGGGTATGACCAGCAGATTGTAGACCGGTTGATGCAGATCTCGATCCGCAAAGGCATCGACTACAAGTTCCACGCGACAATCACTGCCATCGAGAAGCTCGAGGATGGGCGGGTGAAGGCGCGGATGAGCGGCTGCGACGACATTGATGCCGACCAGGTGTTATTCGCGATTGGACGCGTGCCGAATACGGAAGGGCTGGGCTGTGACGCGGCAGGGGTCAAGCTGAATGACAAAGGCGCGGTGGTCGTGGACACGGATAACCGGTCCTCGGTGGATTCTATCTTTGCGGTGGGAGACGTTACCGATCGGGTGCAGCTCACACCGGTCGCAATCCGCGAGGGACAGGCTTTCGCCGACACATTCTTCGGCGACAAGCCCAGCCGTGTCGATTACAGCTGCATTCCTTCCGCGGTGTTCAGCCATCCTCCCCTCGCAGGCGTTGGGATGACGGAAGGTCAGGCGCGGAACGCCCTGGGTTCCGTCCGTACCTACACCTCGGACTTCCGGGCGATGAAGAATGTTCTCGCCGGTCGTGATGAGCGTTCGCTCTACAAGCTGGTGGTCGATGAACATTCCGATCAGATCGTCGGCGTCCACATGATCGGTCCCGATGCGCCCGAGATTTTGCAGGTGGCGGCGATCGCCGTGAAAGCCAAGCTGAAAAAATCGGATTTCGACGCAACGATGGCACTTCACCCCACAATGGCCGAAGAACTGGTGTTGATGCGATAATTCGCACCTCGCTATGAGGGGAAATGCATGACGCCATCGTCATCGGTGCCGGCCATAATGGTCTGACCTGCGCTTTCTATCTTGCGCGCAAGGGTTTGAAGGTCGCCGTTTTGGAAACAGCAGACAAGGTCGGCGGAGCCGCTGTTACTGACGAGTTCCTACCCGGCTTCCGCAATTCCGCCGCGAGCTACACGGTGAGCCTGCTCCAGCCCAAGGTCATTCGCGACATGGACCTGGAGCGGCACGGACTAAAGGTTGTGCTTCGTAAGCGCGACAATTTCCTTCCGGCCGACGGCCAATATCTTCTTGCGGGTCGCAACGGCCTCACACGCAAGGAGATCAAGCGACTCAATCCAGTCGATGCCGACGGGTACGATCGGTATCTTGTTGAGCTGGAAACGGTCGTCCCCCTTCTGAAGAAGTGGATCCTGCGCGCACCGCCGGAGGTTGGCGCAGGCGCTCGCGGGCTGCCGGCGCTGCTCACTCTAGGGCGGGATCTTGCAGGCCTCTCCACGCGCGAAACTCGCATCGTGCACGATTTTGCGACCCGAGGCGCCGGTGAAATTCTCGACAGGCATTTCGAAGGCGATCTCGCCAAGGCGCTGTTCGGCTTCGACGGCATCGTCGGAAACTTCGCATCTCCCTACAGCCCAGGAACCGCGTACGTCCTGCTGCACCATCTGTTCGGTGAAGCGGCTGGCGTCGAAGGCGCCTGGGGTCACGCCATCGGGGGCATGGGCTCCATCACCCAGGCAATGGCCAAAGCATGCCGGGAGAAGGGCGTTGAGATCCTTTTGAATACGCCTGTCGAAGAGTTGATCGTGGAGCGCGGCCGAACAGCTGGCGTGGTTGCAGGCGGCAAAGCTTGGCGCGCGAGTACAGTCGCCGCCTGTATAAATCCCAAGTTACTATTCGACCGATTGATAGCGCCCGACGCGATAGATCCCGATGTGGGGCGACGCATGCACGGCTGGCGTTGCGAGAGTGCGACCTTCCGAATGAATGTTGCTCTTTCGGAGCTTCCGAAATTCACGGTGCTTCCGAAAAAGGGCGATCACCTCACAGCCGGGATCATCATCGCCCCAAGTCTCGGCTACATGCACAAAGCCTGGCTGGACGCTGAAACGAATGGATGGACGAAGCGGCCGATCGTCGAGATGGTGATCCCGTCCACTCTCGATCCAAGCCTCGCGCCTAAAGGCAAGCACGTGGCCAGCCTCTTCTGCCAGCATTTCCGCTACGATCTTGGCCCGGGCCGGAGTTGGGACAAGGAGCGGGAAAAGGCGGCCGACGCGATCATCGCGGCGGTCGATGCCCACGCCCCTGGGTTCGCGAAATCGGTTATCGGACGCCAAATCCATTCGCCGCTCGATTTGGAGCGACGTTTCGGCCTCGTCGGCGGCGACATCTTTCATGGCAAGATGAGCCTCGATCAACTGTTCAGCGCTCGTCCAATGATCGGGGCCGCCGATTACCGGATGCCGATCGCCGGCCTCTATCTCTGCGGATCGGGTGCTCACCCGGGCGGCGGTGTTACTGGAGCGCCGGGACACAATGCCGCGCACGCCATCCTCGCCGATCGTAGCTGGTGGCGGAGGCGCTCCGTATGACCGCGAAACCGCTCACCGGAATTCGAGTCCTTGATCTCAGCCGGGTCCTCGCCGGTCCCTGGTGCACGCAGCTTCTCGCCGACTTGGGGGCGGAGGTGGTGAAGATCGAAAAGCCGGGCGCCGGCGACGATACACGGCACTGGGGACCGCCGTGGCATGATTCGGGCGGGGAGCGCGTGGCGGCTTATTTCCTTTCCGCGAACCGCGGCAAGAAGTCAGCGGCAATCGACTTCGCGACGCACGAGGGCGCGAGGCTGGTGCAAAGGCTTGCCGTTAGTGCCGACGTTATCGTCGAGAATTTCAAGGTAGGTGGCCTCAAGAAATTCGCGCTGGATGCAGCATCGCTCCACACCAGCAATCCCCGCCTCATTATCGCGTCGATAACGGGCTTCGGACAGGATGGTCCCTACGCTGCGCGCGCCGGATATGATTACATTATCCAGGGCATGGGCGGGTTAATGAGCATCACCGGCCGTCCAAATGACGAGCCGGGCGGCGAGCCGATGCGGGTCGGCGTTGCAGTGGCCGACCTGTTCACCGGGATGTACGCCGCGGTTGCGATCGTCTCCGCTCTCTATCGACGTGAGAAGACAGGGGAGGGCGCCCATATCGACATGGCGTTGTTCGATACGCAGCTCGCAATGCTCGCCAATCAGGCGTCGAACGCGCTCGTTTCCGGCAAGGACCCGCCGAGGCAGGGCAACACCCATCCAAACATTGTTCCCTATCAGCTATTCGATGCCGCGGATCAGCCGATCATCATAGCGGTTGGGAATGACTCGCAATTCGCGCGGCTGGCGGAGATTTGCGGCCACCCCGAATGGGGAAGCGACGAGCGGTTCGCGACCAACGCGGCTCGGGTTGAACACCGCGACACGATCATTGCGGCTGTCGCGGACTGCATCGCGGAAAAACCAGCGCAGCACTGGCTTGAAAAGCTCGAGAACGCGGGCGTGCCTGCCGGGCCCATCAACTCCGTAACCCAAGCTTTGAACGATCTTCAGGCGCAGCATCGCGGGATGGTTCGCATGCTCGCCGGAACACCGGTGGTTGGTTCACCCGTGCGAATGGACGGCGAACGAGCGGATTCCGATCTGCCGCCGCCGGCGCTCGGGGAGCACACTTTCGAAATTCTGGCGACGATTGGGATTACCCCTGCAGAGCTTCAGCGACTCCGCGACGAAGGGGTGATCGGCTAGTTCAGTTCGATCCAGGTGGGCGCATGATCGGAAGCTTTCTCCTGCGCGCGGGTCTGCTTGTCCACGCCCGCACCCGCAAGGCGCTCAGCTGCCTCGGGCGAGCAGAGCAGATGATCCAGCCGAAAGCCCAAATCCCGCTGCCAGCAGCCGGCCGTATAGTCCCAGAAGGTGTAGAGTTTCTCCTCGCGGGGATGGAAGCTCCGCAACGCATCCGCCCAACCCTCCGAAACCATGCGGCGGAAAAGCGTACGCGCTTCCGGCTGCATCACCGCGTCGTGAGCGGTTGCCCGGACAGAGAAGACATCGCGATCCTCCGGAACCACGTTCCAGTCCCCGGCGAGGACCACGGGTTTCTCCTCCTCCAGCAGCTCCCTTGAATGAGCATAAAGCCGCTCGAACCAGCGGATCTTGTAATCGAATTTCTCCGTCCCAACCGGATTGCCGTTGGGAAGGTAGAGCGATCCGACAACTACCCCGTCGACCTCCGCCTCGATGTAGCGGCTATGCGTGTCGTCGGGATCGCCTGGAAGGCCGGTCCGGCGTAGCTCCGGAGTTTTTTCGCGAGCCAGGATCGCGACTCCGTTGAATCCTTTTTGCCCGTGCCAGACCGCGCCGTAACCCGCAGCTTCGATATCGGCGATCGGCAGCGATTCGTCTGCACATTTCAATTCCTGCAGGCAAACGACATCCGGCTTCTCTCCTTCCAGCCATTCGACAAGGCGCGGGAGACGGGCACGAATACCATTAAGGTTGTAAGTAGCGAGCTTCACACGCTGAAGCTTGAGCCGCAGCCGCAGCCGGACTGCGCGTTCGGATTCGTTACGCGGAAGGCCGCGCCTCCGAGATCCTCCACAAAATCAACCGCAGAACCTCGCACGAGGTCGAGGCTGATTGGGTCCACTACCAGCTTCACGCCATCCGTTTCTGCGACGAGATCGTCCGCTTCAGTGGCTTCCGCCAAATCGAATTTGTAGGTGAAGCCTGCGCAGCCGCCGCCATCGACCGAAAGGCGCAGGATCGGTGGTTTTTCTTTGCGGGCAGCAATGGCCGCTACCCGTCGGGCCGCACTTTCAGTCAGGGAAATCTCGGCGTTGCTCACGCTTTGAAGATAGGAAGCAACGCGAGGTGCGGCAAGCTGGAAGCTGTCAGCGCCGGCCGCTGATCGGTCCACCTTCCGCGACCTGATCCATTGCACCCGTCTGGCCGCCGCGCTTCATAGCCAACAGGTAGTCCGTGGACTTCATGAACGGGATCGGATTGACGGGCTTATTGTCGATGCGAACTTCATAATGGCAATGTGCACCGGTGGAATGACCAGTTGACCCCACGAGGCCGATCACCTGACCACGCGTGACGTGCTCACCATCGGTCACCAGAACCCGCGACATGTGGCCGTAGCGGGTGTGAATTCCCTTGCCGTGGTCGATCTCGACCATGTTGCCATAGCCGCCGTTGTTCCATCCAGCGGCAACGATAGTGCCGTCAGCGGTGGCGTGGATCGGCGTACCAATCGGAGCGGCGAGATCGATGCCCGGATGGAAATCGGCACCATGATGGAAGGGATCTTCGCGATAGCCGTAGCCGCTGGTGAACACCGCGGTTTGCAGCGGCTTGTCTGATGGAATCGCGATCGCTCCGTCCTGCAGGGTATCGAGCTTCTTCCAGCTATCGAACAGCTGCTTGAACGTCGGGCTGGAGCCGCCATCGAACGGACCGCCGCGAGCCGCCTTTGAATCCTCGGTTGCCGGAATGAAACCGAGGCGACGGAGGGCCGCCGGGTCAACCTTCTGATCCTGGAGAGCTGCGGCGAGCGCCATTTGGCGTTGCTCCACTGCCTGAACGCGCCGGTCAGTTTCAGCGGCCAGCTGCGCAACTTGCGCCGAATAGCGCTTGGCAGCTGTAGAAGGGGCGGAAGAGCGGGGAGCGAGGATCTGCGCGGCGGAATAACCGGACCAGCTGATCAGAAGCACCGATAGAAGAAGGAAGAGGGCCTGCATGGGAGCTGAAAGTCGGAAGCGTCGAAGCTGGCGGCCGTCATGGATGAAGAAATCGCGATCGCGGAAAAGTGCGTTCGGTACGGCCAACAATTGTGCCATTGTGTACCCGCTCCAAAATCAAAAAACCCCTCGCGCAGGATACCTGCGTTCAGGCGCCGCAATGATGAAGGAGCTCCCCAGCCCCAACAGCCATAACACGATTGCCCGCCGTGTCGTGGCGGAGGCGAAACTGACCCGGAATGGTTAACGAATTCAACCTTCAAGGCGCAGCTGCGGGATGAACTGTCCGACTTGTGCGGTGAATTGATTGTAGCTGCTGCTGTTTTCCCGAGCGGCGAGGGAACTCGCCTCGAATCAGATTTTTTGCGCGAATTTCTCGCCGTGCCTTGCGCTCGCCACATTCGGCTTTAGAAGCGCGCCCGGGCCACGCCGTCCCAACGCGGCGCGTGCTCTCTGAGAGGAGAGTTGAAAGTGAATGATCAAGTGACGACGGATGCGCAGCTGCGCGCCGCAAAACCCCAGACCCTTCCGGCAAGACCGTTTTTCTCTTCGGGACCGTGCGCGAAGCCGCCGGGCTGGAGTGCCGACAAGCTCGAGACCGACGTTCTCGGCCGCTCCCACCGCTCGAAGCTGGGAAAGAGTCGGCTTCAATATTGCATCGACTTGATGCGCGAGATGCTGCGGCTTCCGGACACACACCGGATCGGCATTGTTCCCGGATCCGACACGGGCGCGTTCGAGATGGCGATGTGGACAATGCTCGGCGCAAAGCCAGTGACTACTCTCGCTTGGGAAAGCTTCGGTGAAGGTTGGGTCACGGATGCGCTGAAGCAGCTTAAGCTCGAGCCGACCGTGATCCGCGCCGATTACGGGCAGCTTCCGGACCTTTCGCAAGTCGATTGGTCGAACGACGTCCTGTTCACCTGGAACGGAACCACATCCGGCGTTCGGGTACCAAACGGCGATTGGATTCCAGCGGATCGCGAGGGACTTAGCTTCGCTGACGCCACGAGCGGGGTGTTCGCGTACGATATTCCGTGGGACAAGATCGATGTCGCCACTTTCTCCTGGCAGAAGGTATTGGGGGGCGAAGCGGCGCACGGAGTCCTGATCCTCGGTCCTCGCGCGGTCGAACGGCTGGAAACCTATACTCCGTCGTGGCCGCTGCCGAAGGTCTTCCGTCTGATGTCGAAAGGCAAGCTCGCCGAAGGCGTCTTCAGGGGCGAGACGATCAACACGCCCTCGATGCTCTGCGTCGAGGATGCGATCTTTGCTCTCGAATGGGCAAAGAGCTTGGACGGCCTTGAAGGGCTCATTGCTCGCTCCGACGCCAATGCGGCGGCGCTCGACCGGATCGTCGCGGAGCGCGATTGGCTTGGGCACCTCGCCGAAGACGCCGCGGTACGCTCGAAGACATCCGTGTGCCTGACTGTGAAAGGCGCCGACGCAGAGTTCATCAAGCGCTTTGCGGGTCTGCTCGAAAAGGAGGGCGCGGCTTACGACGTCGCTGGTTACCGCGACGCGCCCCCCGGGCTTCGCATCTGGTGCGGAGCGACCGTCGAAACCGCCGACATCGAAGCCCTCGGCCCATGGCTCGACTGGGCCTGGGAAGAGGCATCCCGCTGACTGTCGCTCCCGCGAGAGTGGGAGCCTAGCTCAACAAACAATTTGGATTCCCGTGTCCGCGGGAATGACGAGGTAACAATGACCAACACCACACCCAAAGTCCTCATCAGCGACAAGATGGATCCCAAGGCCGCGCAAATCTTCCGTGAGCGCGGACTTCAAGTCGACGAGATCACCGGAAAGACTCCGGAAGAGCTGAAGGCGATCATCGGCCAGTATGACGGCCTTGCGATCCGCTCGGCGACAAAGGTCACAAAGGAAATCCTCGACGCGGCCACGAATTTGAAGGTCGTCGGGCGCGCCGGGATCGGTGTGGACAATGTCGACATCCCGGCCGCATCTGCGAAGGGCGTCGTCGTGATGAACACGCCGTTCGGCAACTCCATCACCACCGCCGAGCATGCGATCGCTCTAATGTTCGCGCTCGCCCGCCAGCTCCCCGAAGCCGATGCTTCGACCCAAGCCGGCAAATGGGAGAAGAACCGGTTCATGGGCGTCGAGCTGACCAGCAAGACGCTGGGCCTGATCGGTGCCGGCAACATCGGCTCGATCGTCGCCGACCGCGCTCGCGGCCTGAAGATGAAGGTGATCGCCTATGATCCCTTCCTCACGGCTGAACGCGCAGTTGAACTCGGCATCGAAAAGGTCGAGCTGGACGATCTTCTGCGGCGCGCGGACTTCATAACTCTCCATACCCCTCTCACGGATCAGACGCGCAACATTCTCAGCCGCGAGAATCTCGCCAAGACGAAGAAGGGCGTGCGCATCATCAACTGCGCGCGCGGTGGCCTGATCGACGAAGCGGCGCTGAAGGAGGGGTTGGATTCTGGCCACATCGCCGGCGCCGCGCTCGATGTGTTCGTGACCGAGCCGGCCAAGGAAAACTCGTTGTTCGGAACGCCCAACTTCGTATCGACGCCACACCTTGGTGCCTCGACAACGGAAGCGCAGGTCAACGTCGCCATCCAGGTCGCCGAACAAATGGCCGATTTCCTGGTGAACGGCGGAGTGACGAATGCGCTGAACATGCCCAGCCTCTCAGCTGAGGAGGCTCCCAAGCTGAAGCCCTACATGGCATTGGCTGAAAAGCTGGGAAGCCTGGTCGGGCAGCTCGCGCACGGGGCGATCAAGGGTCTCTCGATCGAGGTTGAAGGGGCTGCGGCCGAACTCAACATGAAGCCTATCACCGGTGCCGTGCTCGCCGGCTTTATGCGCGTCCATTCGGACACGGTGAATATGGTCAACGCACCATTTCTGGCGAAGGAGCGGGGGCTCGACGTTCGCGAAGTGCGGCACGATCGCGAGGGCGATTACCACACGCTGGTGCGGGTTACTGCAGAAACGTCCTCTGGGCCGCGAAGCGTTGCCGGCACCTTGTTCGGCAATGCCGCGCCGCGGCTGGTCGAGCTGTTCGGCGTCAAGGTCGAGGCCGACCTGACGGGCCATATGCTCTATGTCGTCAACGAAGACGCCCCGGGTTTCATCGGCCGCCTGGGCACCACCCTGGGGGAAGCGGGCATCAATATCGGCACCTTCCACCTCGGACGAGTGGCAGCCGGCGGTGAGGCCGTTCTTTTGCTGTCCGTCGACGAGCCGGTTGGAGCGGACGTGATCGCGAAGGTCGAGAAGCTGCCCGGCGTGAAGCTGGTTCGAGCACTGAACTTCTGACCAGTGCTGGACGACCGCGCGGCTTCACCCTAGAGCCGCGCGGGCTTCCGGAAAGTAGGAATTAAAGAGTGCCAAACGTCACGGTCATCGGCGCGCAATGGGGCGACGAAGGCAAGGGAAAGATCGTCGACTGGCTGGCGAGTCGTGCGGACATGGTCGTGCGCTTCCAAGGTGGCCACAACGCAGGGCACACGTTGGTTGTCGAAGGCAAGACATACAAGCTGTCGCTGCTTCCCAGCGGAATCGTCACTGGCACGCCGTCAGTCATCGGCAATGGAGTCGTGCTCGATCCCTGGGCGCTAAAGTCGGAGATCGAGCGCATTCGCGAGCAGGGCGTGAAGGTTACGCCCGAGCTGCTGATGGTGGCGGAAACCTGCCCACTCATTCTCCCCATCCACCGCGACCTCGATGGCCTACGCGAGGATGCGAGCGGGGCGGGCAAGATCGGCACCACCCGCCGAGGGATTGGCCCAGCTTATGAGGACAAGGTGGGGCGCCGCGCGATCCGCGTGTGTGATCTCGCGCATCTCGACGAGCTCGAGCCCATGTTGGACCGGCTCTGCGCCCATCACGATGCTCTTCGCGCCGGTTTTGGCGAGGGCCCCGTCGACCGGGGGAAGCTCCGCGAGGAGTTGACCGAAATCGCCGACTTCGTGCTGCCGTTCGCGCGGCCGGTATGGCGTGACATTGACAAGGCCGTTCGGCGAGGAAAGCGCATTCTTTTTGAGGGCGCCCAAGGCGTGCTGCTCGATGTCGACCACGGAACTTACCCCTTCGTCACCTCATCAAATACGGTGGCTGGAACTGTCGCTGCCGGCAGCGGCACCGGTCCGCATGCTGCCGGGTTCGTTCTCGGAATCACCAAGGCGTACACGACCCGCGTTGGCTCCGGCCCATTCCCGACCGAGCAGGACAATGAAATCGGTCGGAAAATCGGTGAGCGGGGGCGTGAGTTTGGCACAGTCACCGGGCGCCAGCGCCGCTGCGGCTGGTTCGATGCGGTCCTTGTGCGACAGGCGGTCGCGGTCGGCGGGATCACGGGGGTCGCGCTGACGAAACTCGACGTTCTCGACACGCTGGAGACGATAAAGGTCTGCACCGGGTACAAGCTGGACGGCAAGAGCATCGACTATTTCCCGCCGCACGCAGCCGACCAGGCGCGGGTCGAGCCAGTTTATGAGGACATTAAGGGCTGGTGCGCATCGACTCAGGGCGCGCGCAGCTGGGCCGATCTCCCTGCACGGGCAATCAAATATGTTCGCCGGATCGAGGAGCTGATCCGCTGCCCGGTAACGCTGGTCTCCACGTCGCCCGAGCGGGACGATACCATCCTGGTGAGAGATCCGTTCGCCGGGTGAGGCGCTCGGCGGCTCACACCGTCGCGATGTCGGGCGCGTCTTCGGCCTTCATTCCGACCACATTGTAGCCGGCGTCGACGTGGTGGATTTCGCCGGTCACCCCGCTGGCAAGATCGCTAAGCAGATAGAGCCCGGCGCCGCCGACATCCTCGATCGTAACGTTGCGGCGAAGCGGTGAGTTTAGTTCGTTCCACTTCATGATGTAGCGAAAGTCACCGATTCCACTCGCTGCCAGCGTCTTGATCGGGCCCGCCGAGATCGCATTGACCCGCAGCCCTTCAGGGCCGAGGTCCATCGCCAGATATTTGACGCTGGTCTCGAGCGCGGCCTTGGCAACCCCCATCACGTTGTAATGCGGAATCACCTTCTCGGCGCCGTAATATGTGAGCGTCAGCATCGAACCGCCCGGCCGCATCATCGCCCGCGCCCGCTTCGCCACCGCCACGAAGCTGTAGACCGAGATGTTCATGGTCATCAGGAAATTCTGAAGGCTGGTCTCGACAAACTTCCCGCGCAGCTCGTTCTTGTCGGAAAAACCGATCGCGTGAACGATAAAGTCGAGTGTTTCCCACCGCTCCTTCAGCGCCGCAAAAGTGTGGTCGAGCGCATGCATTTCCGAAACATCGCAATCCACCAGGAGATCGGAACCGAGCTGCTCCGCAAGCGGCCGCACTCGCTTCTCAAGCGCATCGCCCTGGTAAGAAAAGGCCAGTTCTGCGCCCTCCTGCGCAACCGCCTGCGCAATCCCCCAGGCAAGCGAACGATCGTTCGCCAAGCCCATGATCAAACCACGTTTGCCCTGCATCAATCCGCTCAAAGCTGCGGCTCCTTCTCAAGCACGGGTTCGACATCCTCCCCCGGCTGCGGTTCCTCGACTTCGAGTTCGTCTTTAAACGGCCCGCTGTAGATTTCACCCTTTAGTGCGGTCGGTCCGCTTTCCGCCAGCGCCGCGTTGAGTTCAGCACCGATGACGACTCCAAGACCGACCACGAAGAAGAAGATCAGGGTGATCATCACGCCGGCGAGGCTTCCATAGGTCAGATTGTATCCGCCCAGGAGGCTGAGAACCGCCGGGAGAATCTCGACGGTCGCCAGCCACCAGAGGGTGATCAGGAGAGCGCCGGGCCATTTGCGGCACGCCCGTCTTCGGTAGCGCGACGGGGTGAGCGCGAAAAACAGACCGTAGAAGGTGACGAATAGGGTGGCGACGGGCAGTAGCCGGTAGACGCCGATCCGCGTCGCCAAGCCCTGAGCAAAGGGAAACCAGGCGACTAGCACCTGGCTGGCCACGCTGAGTGCTGCAGTCGCTGCGAAGGCGAACATCAGCACGAGCACCGCGCCGAGGATCAGCAGGATCGATCCGATGCGATATTCCCAAAAAGGGGCGCAAAATTTCACTCCATAAGCACGGCGGAGAATGTCGCGGATCGTCTCGACGAAACTCGCCGCGGTCCAAAGCCCGACAAGCGCGCCAAACCACAGCAGGGGCCCCGTTCGGGCGGTGAGAACTTCCTGCACCGGCCCTCGCAGTGTGTCGGCGACGTTGTGGGGCAGTCGGCTCAATACATTCGCGACGGTGAGCTGTGCATCCTGACTCTGACCGAGGAGGTGCGCAACCGCAGCTGCGAGGATGAAGAACGGAAACAAGGCGAGGATGGATAAATAGGCGAGGTTGCCTGCGTGAATGAACCCGTCGGCGTAAACACCGAGAGCGATACGCTTTCCGATTTCAAGGGCCGGGTGCCGAGGCTTCAGCCGCTTCGCAACGTCGGGCCCGAAAGCCGCTGCCGCACTCGCCTGCCTTTTGCGCCGTTCTTCAGGCGAAAGTGGGGAAAAATCCCGCATGCGCTACCGCTGCGTCAGACCCCAAGTGCAGCGCGCGGGTTGCCGCCGCCGCTCCATTTTTCGGCGAAGGCCTCGAGTTCGGGATCGGCCGCTGGAACTTCGATTTCCAGGCTGACGAGCAGGTCGCCGCGGCTGCCGCTCTTGGCGGTGAATCCCCGCCCCTTCAGGCGAAGGATCTTCCCCGAGGAGCTGCCCTTTGGGACCGTCAACATCACGGTCCCTTCCGGCGTGGGAACTTTCACCTTGGCGCCCAACACGGCCTCCTTCAGGGTGATCGGCAGATTGAGGCGAATGTTGTCGCCTTCGCGGGTGTAGAATGGATGCGGCGCGATTGAGATAGTGACGATCGCATCGCCCGGACCGCCAGGGCCCTCCTGGCCCTTGCCAGACAGACGGATCTTCGTCCCGTCTTCCACGCCTTTCGGCAACTTCAAGTCGATCGTCTTTCCGTCGGCCAGCGTGATCCGCTGCGGTGCAAGCGTCGCGGCGTCGATGAAGCCGACCGTCAGACGATAGGCGATGTCGGCGCCTTTTTGCGGCGGCTGAGTCCGCTGCCGAAATCCGCCGAAGCCGCCGGTGCGGCCGCCTCGCGCGCCTGCGGAACCGAACAGCCCTTCGAAGATGTCGCTTAGATCCGCCTCCCCAAAGTTCCCTTCGAAACCGCCGGCTTGCCCAGCACCGGCGCCGGGACCGCCGCCCGGCCGGGCGTTGAATCCGCCGTAGCCGCCCCCGAACGGCATCTTGGGATTACCTTCCTCGTCGATCTCTCCGCGATCGTACTGCGCGCGCTTGTCCTTGTCGGACAGCAGATCGTAGGCGCGCGTGACCTCCGCAAAGCGTTCTGCCGCTTTTGGGTTGTCCTTGTTGCGGTCAGGATGAAGCTGCTTGGCAAGGCTGCGGTAGGCCTTTTTGATCTCGGCCTCGCTCGCGTCCCGCTTTAGGCCGAGCCTCTGATACAGGTCCAACGCCATCGTTGTACTCGTTCTCCCAGCGCAACGGAAAAGTCCACCGCCGGATTGGCGGCCATCAGGAAATGGGCGAAGAGCCAATTGGCTGCAAGTCGCGGCGGATGGAGAGCGCCGAGACGGTTCGGGACAACCCGGTTAGTGAGACCGGCCTTTGACCCTGCCGGTCGCGGCGTCGACGTCGATCCAGATCACGCGGCCATTCTCGATATATTTGAAGCGGTAAGTGTTGTCGCCGTTAAGCTCCGGACCGAGATAATCGGCGTTCGGCGGCACCAAAGGCGTCACTCGCCGCTGGATTTCCGGAAGCGGCATCGATCGGCCCTGCCGCATTGCTTCGAATGCGCGGTCGGCATCGCGGCGAGGATTCGCGAGCGCCGGAGTCCCGAGCAGGCCTGCGGCGACCGCGGCCGAGAGGAGGATACGAAACACGCTCATTGCGACTCTCTGAAACTGCTTTATCGCGAAGGCATTGAATGGCCTATGAATGTTGTAGATTAGAAGTGTTCAGACGCCCCTGTGCGGCAATTCGGCAACAGATGCACTGTGCGACGGCTCCAGTTAAAGCGCCGAATTAATGCCTGCTCCTGTCTTATCCTACGAAGACCTCGGCCTGATCCAGGGCGAAGGTTGGCTCTTTCGCCATCTCGATATCTATATTGGCGAGCGGGACCGGCTGGCTCTCATCGGCCGCAACGGCGCCGGCAAGACCACTTTGCTGAAGTGCCTGGCCGGTTTGATCGATCCTGACGAAGGAAAGCGGACGATCGTTCCCGGCACTAAAGTCGTGCTCCTGGAGCAGGATCCGGCAATCGCGCCTGAACAGACGCTCGCCGAATGGGTCATCAGTGGAGCCGATGCCCCGGCGCCTCACGAAGCTGCGGCGATTGCCGACCAGCTTGGAATCGATCTCGATCGCTCAGCTGGAACCGCAAGCGGGGGAGAAAGACGAAGGGCGGCAATCGTTCGGGCGCTGGCCCAGCAGCCCGACGTGCTGCTGCTGGACGAACCCACCAATCATCTCGACCTCGGCGCCATTGAATGGCTCGAACAGTGGCTGGGGCGCTTTACCGGCGCCTTCGTCGTGATCAGTCACGACCGAACCTTCCTGAAGCGACTGACGAAGAGCTGCCTCTGGCTCGATCGCGGGCAGCTTCGGCGGGCGGAAATCGGTTTCGGCGGTTTTGAAGCGTGGACGGAAAGGGTGTTGGAGGAAGAGGCGAGGGCGGCCGAAAAGCTGGACGCCAAGCTCGCAATCGAATTGCGGTGGCTGGAGCGTGGTGTCACTGCTCGGCGACGGCGCAATCAGGGGCGGCTCGCAAAGCTGCACGAAATGCGGGCGCAGCGGGCGGCGATGCTTGGAGACCCGGGTGCGGCGAAGCTGGCACTTGCGAAGGATGAGGCTCGCTCGAAGGCGGTCATCGAAGCCGATCAGGTCACGAAAAGCTTTGGGGAGCGGCCGATCATCCGCAATTTTTCGCTCCGCATTCAGCGCGGCGATCGGATCGGGCTCGTTGGCCCCAACGGTGCGGGCAAGACGACGCTTCTCAAATTGCTGACGGGTGAATTGGCGCCCGATATCGGCGCCGTAACTCGGGCAAAGACACTCTCCGGAATCGTCATCGATCAGCAGCGCAAGCTGATGGAGCGGGACAAAAGGGTGAAGGATGTGCTCGCCAACGGCGGCGACTGGATCGAGGTGCGGGGGCAGAAGAAGCACATCAAAGGCTATCTGAAGGAATTCCTGTTCGATCCCGCAATCGCCGACGCCCCGGTCGGATCACTCTCGGGCGGAGAGCGATCGCGCCTACTCCTTGCGCGGGAGTTCGCGCGCGAAGCCAATCTGCTGGTGCTGGACGAGCCGACCAACGATCTCGATCTCGAAACCCTCGACCTGTTGCAGGAAGTGATCGCCGACTACGACGGCACCGTCCTGCTCGTCAGCCACGACCGTGACTTCCTGGACAAGACAGTGACGATCACGCTCGGGCTTGATGGGTCGGGCAAGGTCGACATCGTCGCGGGTGGCTATGAGGATTGGATCCGTAAGCGGGGTGAAATGCAGCGACGCTCGCCCCCTCCGGCGCGCGGCAGGGGGCAGGGGGGTGGGACAGCAAACGGGCCCACCCCTTCGGCGCTGCGCGCCTCCTCCTCTTCCGCAAGCGGGAGAGGAAAACTCTCCTACAAGGACCAGCGGGATCTCGACCGCCTGCCCGGTGAAGTCGAACGGTTGGAGGCCGAAATCAGTGCAACGGAAAACATGCTCCACGATCCAGTGCTGTACACGAGCGATCCGAGCCGCTTCGCGCAGCTGACGGATCGGCTTTCCATACTTCGAGCGGAGAAGGACGCTGCCGAGGAAAGATGGCTGGAAGTGGCCGCGATGGCGGAAGAACTTGACCGGCAGGCTAACTGATCGCGGTCAGTTCGCCAGCTGATATTGTTTCAGCAAATCGTACAGCGTCGGCCGGCTGATCCCCAACAGCTTGGCCGCTCCAGAGATATTGTTCTCAGCCCGGCTCATCGCTTGCCGGATCGCACGGCGATCGGCCACCTCGCGAGCCGCACGGAGATTTATCGCCAATTCCTCTTCAGCAGCGGATTCCCCGAAATCCAGGTCAGCGGCAGTCACCAGCTTGCCATCGGCCATGATGACTGCCCGTTTGATTCGATTTTCCAGCTCCCGGACATTGCCGGGCCATCCGTACCCGTCGATTGCGGCCGTCGCGTCCGGTGAAAGCCCATGGACGGCAGGGTTCAATTCGCGGGCGAATCGGTTCACGAAATGCCGCGCCAGCAAAACCGAATCTCCCGGGCGTTCCGACAGTGACGGGATTTTCACGACGATCTCGGCGAGCCGATAATAGAGGTCCTCGCGGAAACTGCCCTCGCCAATCATTGCCTCAAGATCCCGATGGGTTGCGCACACGATCCGCGTGTCGACGGTGATCGGTTGGCGCCCGCCGATCCGTTCGATCACGCGCTCCTGGAGGAAGCGCAACAGCTTCACCTGTAACGGAAGCGGAATATCGCCCACTTCGTCCAGAAAGAGCGTGCCGCCCTGGGCGAGTTCGATCTTACCAACGTTCGATTTGATTGCGCCGGTGAAGGCGCCGCGCTCATAACCAAACAGCTCTGCCTCGAGCAGGGTCTCAGGGATGGCGCCGCAGTTGATCGCCACGAAAGGGCCGGACCCCCGGCCGCTTTGCTCGTGCACTGCCCGGGCGAGGAGTTCCTTTCCGGTGCCGCTGGCACCGAGGAGCATCACCGAAACGTTCGTGGATGCGACCCGTTCGATCGTCTTTGCCACCTTGAGCATCTCGGGTGCGGAGGTGATGATCGATCCCAGCACAGTTTGTGCAGTCGCTGATTCCAGCCGCCGGTTCTCGCTCTCCAGCGAGTGGAGACGAAACGCGCGCGAGACAATCAGCCCCAGCTCGTCAATATCGATCGGTTTGCGGTAGAAGTCGTAGGCTCCAAGCGCGATCGCCTGAAGTGCGCTTTCGTGCTCGCCGTGGCCGGACGCGACAATGACCTTGGTGTCGGGCTTCAGCGAGAGGATCTCGCTGAGGGTCGCGAAACCTTCGAAAGTCCCGTCGGGATCGGGTGGCAAGCCGAGATCCAGCGTCACGACTGCGGGCTCGTGCGCCCGAAGTGCATCGATCGCCGATCGCCGATCGCCTGCGCTGACGACTTGATAGCCATCGTAAGCCCATTTGAGCTGCCTTTGCAGCCCCTCGTCGTCCTCCACCACGAGGAGGACCGGCAGATCGGATTCCTTGGTCATGCGACTTTCCGTTGCCTTGCTTCCGGCGCCTCAGCTGCCGGCAAATGAATGGTGAATTGCGTTCCCCTTCCGCGGGAGCTCTCCACTCCTAGTCGTCCCCCCATGGAGGTGATCAGAAGACGCGCTTCGAATGCACCGATCCCGAAACCGGTCGCTTTGGTCGATGCGAACGGCTGGAAGAGTTTGTCGCGAATGAAGTCGGGATCCATTCCGCAGCCTTTGTCGCTGATGGCAATCGCGATCTCATCACCCACCCTGTCAACTCGAACAGTGAGGGGCTGCCCCTCTTCGCTTGCTTCAATTGCATTTTGCACAAGATGACCGAGCGCCTGCTCCAGGCCTGGTGCATCCGCCATCGCCCACCGCGACGCGTCGCCGAGGAGAACGATATCATGCGTTCTCCTGCGGTTGGCGATTGCGCTCGACAATATTTCCCGAAGGAGCAGTGGCTCGATCCGTTTCTGCTTCGCCAGTGCCTGTGGGGTCAGGCGCGTCAGCAGGTCATTCATCTTTGTAATCGAACCTTTGAGAGTTGCGATCATATCGGCACGGAACTCAGCATTTTCCGCATGCTTTTCCGCGTTGCGGGCGAGCAGCGACAGCTGGCTGACCAAATTCTTGATGTCGTGGAGAATGAAGGCGAAGCGGCGATTGAATTCCTCGAAACGCTGAGCGTTTGAAAGTGCGCGCTGCCCTTGCGCTTCCGCAAGCGAACTCGCCGCCTGCCGTGCTGCGGTACGCAACAGGTCGAAGTCTTCCCAATCGAGAGGACGCCGGTATTCCGGCGCTGCAAGCAGCAAGAAGCCGGCCAGCGCATCGTCGTGGATCAGCGGGATACCGATCCAGATCGAGCGATCGGCAATCATCCACTCAGGGATTGCCAATGCGCGTTCCTGCGGCTGCGCAACACCGCTACGGATGGCGTCAAACTCGATGATCCGGCCGCTGGCGGCGACGGCCTGGCAGAATCCACCGGTGCCTTCGCTCTCTGCTGCGGGGGGGATCGCAGCAAACCACTCCCAGCTTGCACTCGTGGTCAGCGCACCCGCGCCATCGCATTCGAGAAGCAGCCCGGCGGGCGAGTCCAGAATGTCTGCGAAAGCTTTGATTACCCGCTCCTCCAGCGGTCGCGCCTCAGGGCCCTTGGTTCCCAGAGTTGCAGTAAAGCGAAGCCACTCGGTCCGGTAATCGTACCGATGTTCGAACAAATGCTTGGCGAGCTTGACCTTGGCCCAGGCACGAGCGCGGCGGCTTGGGAAAAGAACCATTGCCGCCACGGTCATCACGGCGAGCACCGCAACGGCCAGCGTCCGCGGCCAGTCGAACCCGGTGCCGCGGAGCGCGGTGGCCAGAATGGCCATCACCGCGAAATATGCGCAGATCGCCAGAAGCGAGAGCGACTGGAATGTGGCCGCCCTGGAGAGCCGGATTTTCCAATCGTCTTCCCTTCGGGCGGCCATGGCGAACAATGGGCCTGTGATCGCCACGGCGGCTCCGCGCCACTCAGCAAAGCCGGTCGCCATCGCGGGATCGAGATAGGTGATCGTGTAGAGGTTGAGATCGTAGATCCAGCTGAGCACCAGGGCCAGCATGGCGTAGCGGATCGCGGTTCGGCTCGCCGGCGATGCCTGACCATAGAGATTGTGAACCAGCACTAAAGATCCGGCGGCGGCGGTAATGCGAAGGATATTTGCGGTTTCCTCGACCGTGGGACTCAACGTCGTGAGCCTTACCGTCGTCAGCACGAGCTGAAGGCCAAGCACCGCCGAAACGGCGGCATAGACCGGACGGATACCATGGTCGCGCCGTTCATCGCCGCTTGAAGCGTAGACGCTGTATAGAAGGGCAATCCAAACCAGATTGCGGGACGTTTCGGCATAGCGGGCGATTGAGGCTCCAGGCACAATGGCCTCGAGCCAAGCCCAGCAGGCTGTCAGTGCAAAAGCCGCCAGCAGCAGGCGGTGCCCCGGCTGCCGGACGCCCGCGATCAACCGCCACGCCAGTAGGCCGGCGAAAACGAGTGCGGCAAGCGCGTGAGACCAAACCGCGATCATCGCGATCTCTGGCGCATTGCTGTCAACTCCACCGACATCGCGCCGGTGTCGCTAAATTTTACAAAGAAGTGATGAACGAGAAGGATTAGCCCTTCTTGAGAAGGTCGAGCGCAGCGACGGTCATTGCCTCTGTCGCGGTGGAAATCACAGCTTCGGCATCGGGGGCCCAAAGCGGACTGTGGAGTGACGGCAGCTTGGTCGTGTCCCCTCCCGCAGCCGCCCACTTGTCCTTGGGAACGCCGCCGACCCAGAACAGAACGCTCTGCTTTGACTGATCGGCCAGCCAGAAGCGGCTGAAATCCTCGCTTGCCATTATAGGCTTGCTCTGGACGACCCGCTCCGACCCGAAATGTGAGCCGAACAGCTGCAGCAGCTGGTCGGACAGATGTTGTGTGTTGAAGGTGGAAGGGGCCGAGGGCTCTTCAATCTCCACAACCGGCATCCGGTCCTCGGGGAGCCCTGCCGCAATCGCCTCCCCGCGGACGATCCGGCGGATTCCATCCAGCAGCAATTTGCGAGTTTGCGGAGTGTAGCTTCTCACCGTGAGCGCCAACTTGGCATCGTCCGGGATGATGTTGCTCTTGGTCCCGGCGTGGAAACTGCCGACCGTCACCACCGCCGGCTGCTGCGGATCGTTCTCGCGGCTGACGAGAGTCTGCAATGCCATCACGATCTGCGAAGCGAGGACGATCGGGTCCTTGGTGTTCTGCGGATAGGCACCGTGACCGCCGATGCCCTTCACGTCTATGTTCACGGTATCCACGTTGGCGAACGCATATCCAGGCGTCACCCCGATCACGCCGGCAGGGAGCGTCGCGGAATCGTGGAACGCGAGCAAGTAATCGGGCTTTGGAAATCGGGTGAACAGCCCATCGTCGAGCATCGCCTTCGCGCCCATCACGAGTTCCTCGCCTGGCTGGGCGATCATGACCAGCGTGCCGGACCATTGGTCCTTCATCGAGGACAATCGCCGAGCGGCGCCGATCCACGTCGCCATGTGCGTGTCGTGGCCGCAGGCGTGGGCGACCGGAGTCTCCGTGCCGTCGCGCAGCTTACCGGTGACTGTGGACGCGAAGGGAAGGCCGGTCTGCTCCTTCACCGGAAGCGCATCCATGTCGGTGCGGATGAGGAGCACCGGACCCGGGCCGTTCTTCATCACCGCGACCACGCCCGTCTGGCCGACGTGTTCGGTTACCTCGAACCCGAGCTTGCGCATGTCGGCAGCGAGGAGCGCCGGAGTGCGCACCTCCTGCATTGAAAGCTCGGGATGCGAATGAAGGTCGCGGTAAAGCTCCAGAAGTTGAGGCATGTCGCTGTTGATCGATTCCGACAGGGTCATTGAGTCAGCTACTCCCGAAAGCATCAAGGCTACCACTCCCAACGCCACCGCAATCTTCATCGCTTCCTCCCCATCAGCGGACTCAAGTTGCAGGAACAAGCTCCATCACGTCCAGCCTGGATTCGAACGCGGGGGAGGGCAGGACTAGCCTCCACCGGTTAGGGCCGATGCGCTCGACGTAGCCCGCAACATTGCGCTGATCGTCGGTTCCGTAATGCTGGGCCCGAGTTTCGTCGCCCAGTACCAGCGTGCCAAGAAACACCTGCCGCAGCCCATCGCTTGGGAAAATCGTTCCGATCTGTCGCTGCGAGCCGCTGACCTTCGCGAAGCTTTGCAGCTTCCCCTGCGGCCGCACCTCGCACCGATATGGTGGATAGGCCACGTAAGACAGCATGCCCGGCGATTTCGCGCCCAGCTTTATCGTTCGGCAGCGATAGAGGCCATTCGGGATCCCTCCATTTGCGAGTGCCGCATCTGGCTCGAGCAGCGCGCCCTCGCGCGCGATCTCTTCGGCATGTCCGGATTTGCGGGCGTCCGCGAGTGCGCCGGTGAAAGCCTGCCGCCAGTCGCGAAGCCGAACGCGATCGTCGTTCGTGACGATCGAATGCCAGTTGACGGATTTCGTCGATACCACCCACGGCGACGGCTCAATCGCAGAGCAGGCGGCGAGGGTCGAAAAGAGGACAAGCACGGCGCAACGCATCTTGCCCTTGCTATTGCGCCGTCCAGCCGCCGTCCATGCTGATATTTGCGCCAGTGATGGCGGAGGCCTCATCCTGGCAGAGGAAGACGGCGAGTGCACCCACCTGTTCCGGAGTGACGAACTGCTTGGTCGGCTGGGCAGCCAGAAGCACATCATTCATCACCTGCTCGCGAGTCATGTTCCGGGCTTTCATCGTGTCCGGGATCTGGTTCTCGACCAGCGGCGTCCAGACATACCCGGGAGAAATGCAGTTGACGGTCACGCCGTCGCGCGCCGCCTCGAGGGCGACGGTCTTGGTCAGGCCAGCGATGCCGTGCTTGGCAGCCACATAGGCGGCCTTGTTGGGGCTGGCGACGAGGCTGTGAGCGCTGGCTGTGTTGATGATCCGGCCCCAGCCATTCCTCTTCATCACAGGCAGTGCCAGCCGGATGGTGTGGAAGGCTGCGGAGAGATTGATCGCGATGATCGCGTCCCACTTTTCGGGCGGAAAGCTTTCGACGGGGGAGACGTTCTGAATGCCGGCATTGTTGACGAGCACGTCCGGGGGTCCGAGCTCGTCAGCGCAGCGGGTCATCATCCGCTCGATCGCGGCGGGGTCGGACATATCGGCCCCATCGTGGACCGCGCCCAGTTCATTGGTCAGTTGGGCGATTTCAGCAGGATCGCCGAAGCCATTGATCATCAGCTTCGCGCCTTGGGCGGCCAGGCAACGGGCGATCGCAAGCCCGATTCCTGACGTGGAGCCTGTAACCAGCGCCACTTTGCCTTCGAGAATCATGGGCACTCCTTCGGCTCGGATTTCGCCCTTTGCAACCGCTGCAGCCGTTCGCGCATTGGATGTGGACTCAGGGAGAGAAGTAAATGCGGTTCGGCGACGAGCGGGAAAGCAGCAACTCGGTCGACGATGGCCGTGGCAGCGGTGGTGGGCTAGGCGGCGGTGGCTTTGGTGGTGGCGGGCTAGGTTGCCTGCTGCCGCTCGTTGCAAGCCGCTTCGGGATCGGCGGCGTCGTGGTCCTCGTAATCGGCTATTTCCTTCTGAACTCGATCGGAGGGCTTGGCGGTGGTGGCTCGCCCGGCCTCTCGCCGCAGTCGGAGGTGAGTTCATCCCAAGCAGGAGGGAGCGTCGATCCGACGACCAGGCACTTCGTCCTGCAGGTGCTGGCATCGACGGAAGATACCTGGGCCAAGCTGCTCCAGCCGGAGGGCATTCAGTACAAGCCGACCACGCTTCACTTTTATTCCGAGGCAGACCGAAAGTCTGCCTGCGGTGTAGCGCAGTCGGCGATGGGGCCCTTCTATTGCCCCAACGACAACAGCATCTACCTGGACTCCGAATTTTTCAACGAGCTTGCCCAGAAATTTCAGGCGCCGGGCGATTTCGCGGAAGCCTACGTCATCGCCCATGAGGTCGGCCATCATGTGCAGGACCTGATGGGTACGCTCGATCAGGCGCATTCCGCACAGGCGCGGGCAAGTTCAAGCGCGGGGAACCACATCCAGGTGGGGATCGAATTGCAGGCGGATTGCTATGCGGGAGTGTGGGCAGCCAATGCTCGCACGCCAGAGGGGCAGCCGGTGATGCAGCAGGGCGATTTCGAAGAAGGAATGCGCGCGGCCCAGGCCATCGGCGACGATACGCTGCAGCGCGAAACCCAGGGTACCGTCGTCCCCGACAGCTTCACCCACGGCACGTCGGCGCAGCGGATGAATGCTCTTCGCACCGGTTTCCAGAGCGGGGATCCAGCCGCTTGCGACATCCAGAAACTGGAAAGCCCGGCGGCCGGGTGACCGCCGGGCTTCCTGGACCGCCTCAATCCTGATCAGCGGTTCTCGTAGGTACCTGAAAAGCTGCGGTCGAGGTTCCGGGGCCCGGCCTCGCCCTGATCCTCGCGCTCGAACAGCGCACGATCCCGGCTCTCATCGCGCCACCGGCTCTTGGCGTCTTCAGCCTTGGTGTCGAGGATCACCTTGTCGCCTTCGAACCGGTCCACCATCGTGCACGGGATCGAATGATGCCGGTTGTCGCTCGAATCGGATTTGGTGAGGATAATCCGGTCGCCGCTCACCCGATCGACCTTTCCGACCTGCTCACCGTCGGAACCGACAACTTCCGAATGTTCGCGAATTTGGCTCAAGAGCCCGCGCTTCTGCTGCCGTCGTTCGCGCCAGCTGCCGAATTCATTCTCGAAGCGAGCCTGGTTTTCGCGATGATAATCGTCGTAGTCGCGGTCCAGTTCGTCGAGGTGCCGCTGGCGCCACGCCTGGTAATGGCCGTCGTGTCCACGGCCGGAGCCGGCATAGCTGGTCTGGCGGTAATCGTCCTGGTGGTCGCTGCCACGATCAAAGTCGCGTTGGCGGCCCTGGTTTCGGTCAGCGAAACGGTAGGTGGGTCCGCCATTTGCAGCGTAACCCCAGCCGGTGCCCCAATTGTCGCCTCCGCTCCCTCCGCCGCCGTATCCGCTGCGTGAGCCTTCCCGATAGCTGCGATCGCTCGATGTCCAGTTCATCGGGCGAGCGCTGTTGCGATCCTTGTAATCGGGATCGTAATCGCTGCTGAGATAGCCGTGCTCCGGGAAGAAGCCGTGGTCGTCGTCGCGGTTTCTGTTCCGGTCGCGGTCGTGATCGCGCCCATAGCCTCGATCATAGTCGCGATTGCTGCCGGAGGTCCGGTTCCGATCCCTGTCGCGATCCCACTCGCGCCCCCGGTTCATCTGCTCGTCCTGGTGGCGGCGGCGCTCGGCATCATCATCGCCGAACCAGGAGGCGATCTCGTCGCCTGCGCGTTCGAAAAAGCCGCGATCCTCGCGTTGGCCGCGCCCGCGTTGATCGGGGTGGGGCCCGCGTCGCGTATCGTAACGGTCGTAAGCCATTCGTCTTCCTCCGTTGGAAATGGGGACACGGGGCGCAGTTGCCCCGCGTTACCTGATGAAAACGACTGGCGAATTTGCGCCGTTCCGGGATGGAGGGCCTCGAAGCAGGTGTTTTCGATGGGGCGCGCTGCGAACGCGGCGAGCGATTGCAAGGGGTGGAAAGCGCCGCTAAGGGAGCCGCTCCCAGAGGGTCCGCGAGCTTGGCGGGCCTACTTCACGGCTGGCGCGGGGCTGTAGCTCAGATGGGAGAGCGCTGCAATCGCACTGCAGAGGTCAGGGGTTCGATTCCCCTCAGCTCCACCAGCCTTTTCAATAACTTAGATGTTTGCGATTTCGGTCGTACGGAAAACGTACGGAAATAGGGTTACGAGCTCCCCCGCGGCAGATCCCGATTGCAGTCGTCTCTCGTCTGCTGTCCGCACGGTACTGCTTTTTGTCGCGGTGCGGCGCGAGAGGGTATCGGATCCTCATGGGATTCGTTCCCACAATGGGTAAGTTGTTCGTCGGCGATCCGAATCGGGCCGCATCTTTACGAGGCTCTCGCCCACCGAATTTCGGCTGTAATCGCGATGCGAAGCTGGGAGTTGGATGTGAGCCTCAGTGGGAGGAGGACCTGTGACGGGTGGGAGATCGTCAGTGGACCACCCTCATCATTTAATCGGCCGCGATTCACGGAATTGCTTCAGGATCCAATTGACTAGTGGATCGGGTCCCTGAGCCATTGCTCGAGATCGCTCTCACGCCAGCCAATGCATCGCTCGGAGATCTGCACTTGCGCCGGAAACGTTCCGTGCTTGATCTTCCGGTACATCGTCGATCGGCTGAGACCTGTGCGCTCAAGGACTGCTTTCAATCGCAGAATTCGTGAGGAAATTTCCGCTGCCATGATACCTCCTAGCTTGTCGGTATCGAGTTCAGTCGTCTCAAGCGTCTTCACAAGGCGCGCAGGAGCGAACTGCGTCTAGGGGGACGTTTCTGCGTCGGCGACGTACCACGTCCGCACAAGCCCTGCTTCGCAGAGCGTCGCACATGTTCGACGAGCCCAGTCCGGCCGCCGCGCTTGGCGCGCAGCGGCGCCGTTTGCCGGCTCCGCGGGCGGGGTGGGCGTCGCTTCCCTCTGGGCCAGCCGCGGCGGCCCGCAATCCCGGCTGATGCCGGGATCCTCCACTGGCGTTGCGGCCCTTTGGGGTGCCGGCCGCCTTGGCCGGCTGGCCTTCCGGTCCGCTCCTTGCCGCCCACCCCGCCTTTCGCGGGCCGGTGCGGTGTTTGAAAAGGAAAAGGAGAAGGACAATGGAACTCAAGCATATCGACATCACCAATTTGAGCGTCTCTGCCGCCAACATGCGCGGGAAGGGCAAGGTAGACATCGCCAACATCCTGCCGTCGGTGAGAGCGCGGGGCATCCTCGTTCCGCTGATCGTCAGGGCATGCGGCAACGGAGCGGCGACCACCGAGAAAGGCGGGGACAGGGGCGAAGGCACTCGCAACGACGTTGGCACTGATGCGGAGAGCGGTATCGGCAATGACAGTGACACCCGCACCGGCAGCGGTGTTGGCAGCGACAGCGGTGGTGGTCAGATGTTCGAGATCGTCGCGGGCAAGCGGCGCTATCATGCCGCGCTTGCCGTCGCCGAGGAGAATGGCGGCGAGGCCGAGCCTTTGCCGTGCGCGGTTCTGGACGACGCCGACGATGCGGCGGCGCTCGAGGCTTCCCTCATTGAGAATATCGCCCGCCTCGATCCGGACGAGGTCACAAGGTGGGAGACGTTCACCCGGCTGGTGAAAGGGGGCCGTTCCCCAGAGGAGATCGCGCTCATCTTCGGCCTTACCGAACTGCAGGTGAAGCGGACGCTGGCGCTCGGCAATTTGCTGCCGCGTGTCCGGCATCTCTACCGCAACGAAGAGATCGACGCGGTCACGGTCCGGCACCTCACGTTGGCGAGCAAAGCGCAGCAGAAGGAATGGCTGGCGATGCTTGACGACCCGAACGCCTATTGCCCGACGGGATCGCAGTTGAAGGCATGGCTGTTCGGAGGAGCCTCCATCCCCGCCAGCACAGCTATCTTCGACCTTGCCACTTACGAAGGCGAGCTGGTCACCGACCTGTTCGGCGAGGACAGTTACTTTGGCAATGCCGAGGCCTTCTGGGCCGCGCAGAACGCCGCCATCGAAGCCAGGGCGGCAAGCTATCGCGAGGCGGGCTGGAGCGAGGTGATCATCCTCGAGCCGGGCTCCTACTTCCACAGCTGGGAACATGACCACAGAAGCAAAAGCCAAGGCGGCAAGGTCTATATCGCCGTCAGCCATCGCGGCGATGTCACCGTCCACGAAGGCTATGTCTCGCGCCGCGAAACGCAACGGCAGGAGCAGTGCGATACCCGCGAAAAGCCCAAGAGGCCCGAACTTACCGCACCCTTGCAGAATTATATCGATCTCCACCGTCATGCGGTGGTGCGCTCGCGGCTGGCCAGCGAGCCGATGGTCGCTCTTCGGGTATTGCTTGCCCACGCGATCATGGGATCGGGCTTGTGGAACGTGCGTGTCGAGCCGCAGCGGGCGTTGAGCGACGGTATCGCCGAGAGCGTCGAAACCTGTCCTTCCGAAACTCTGTTCGACCTTTATCGCCGCGACATCCTCGACCGGCTGGGGTTCGATCCCGAGGCTCCGACAGTCGTTCGCGGCTTTGACGGGGCAAGCGGTGTCTCCGGGCTGTTCGCCAAGCTACTTGGCTGCCGCGACGAGACGATCCTCGACGCGCTGGTGGTGGTGATGGCCGAGACATTGGAAGCCGGTACCCCGCTGATCGAGCTTCTCGGGCGGCACCTTGAGGTCGATATGGCCGACAGCTGGTCTGCGGATCGCGCGCTTCTCGACCTGATCAAGGACCGCGAGGTTCTGGACGCGATGGTCGCGGAACTGGCGGGTGAGGACGCTGCCCAAGCGAATGCGAAGGCGACCGGCAAGGTGAAGCGGCAGATCGTCGCCGACTGCCTCAACGGCATCAACGGCAGGACCAGGGTCGAGCGGTTCGTGCCCAAATGGATGACGTTCCCGCCGGGTGCGTACACCGAACGTGGCGGTGTCGCGACCGTCAACCGGGCAGCGATTGTCGAGCATCTGCTGGGTTCATCGACGGATGCAGAAGCCGCTGACGAACCGGTGAGCGAGCCGCAGGGCGACAGCGAAACTGCCGCGGAGACCGGCATCACGGGCGAACCGCAGGACGGTAGCCAACTCGCGGTTGGGGACGGTGAAGCCGCTCCCGAACCTCATTCTCTGGCCGAAGCGGCCTGAGTTGGCGGCGGGCGGCGCAGCAGCGCCGCCCGCTTTCCTTTCCAAAAGCGGAGAGAGCGATGTCCAGCGATGTCGATCCCGAGGCACAACGGAGGTTCGAAGAGGCCTTCGCCAACCTCCCGTGGGTCCAGCGCGAGGTGTTCAGGCTCCACGCGGTTGATGGCTGTTCCTACGCGGAGATCGCATGGCTTCTGCGGACCGGGGAGCGAACCGTGGAGCGCCAGATGGCGAGGGCGATCTACAAGCTCGCGAAGCAGATGGATGGCCACAAGCTCAGCTGGTCGGAGCGGTGGTTCTGAAGTGGAAAGATGCGGCTGGCGAGGGGGCATCCGAGTTCGCCAGCCGCATTGTCCACAACTGCTGATTATGCGTAAGGTTCATGCGGATGCGCACCGACCTCGATCATCTGCCGCCCGCCAAGCAGCGCGAGCTGGAGCGCGTGGTGCAAATCCTTTTCGAGGAGTTCGGGGAGGCGACCGCGCTTGCGACGCAGGAGTGGAAGAAGAAGGGCCGAATCCTCAAGATCATCCTCTATGGTAGCTACGCACGGGGTGGCTGGGTCGACGAGCCGCACACCGCCAAAGGCTACCAGTCCGACTTCGATCTCCTGATTATAGTCAACGACAAGCGCCTGACCGATCGAGTGTTATATTGGGCGAAGGCCGAGGAACGCCTCAACCGCGAATATTCGGTGACGAAGACCCTTCGAACGCCGGTCAATTTCATCGTCCATACGCTTCATGAAGTGAACGACGGGCTCGCGCATGGCCGCTTCTTCTTCATCGATGTCGCCCGCGACGGCATCGCGCTTTACCAGAGCGAGGACAGCGAACTTGCCGAGCCCAAGCCCAAGACGCCTGACCAGGCGCTGGCGATGGCGCGCGAGTATTATGGGGAGTGGCTTCCAGCAGCGTCCGATTTCAAAGAGAGCGCTGATCATCTGATCGGCAAAGGTCGATATAAGCGCTCAGCATTTCTGCTGCATCAGGCCACCGAGAGCCTCTACCACTGCGTCCTGCTGGTTTGCACCTTCTACACGCCGCACGTGCACAATCTCGGCTTCCTTCGCACCCAGGCGGAGCGTCTCGACCGGCGGCTGACGTTCGTCTGGCCGATGGAGACGCGCAAGGACCGGGCGATGTTCGAGAAGCTGAAGGACGCCTATGTGAAGGCCCGTTACTCGAAACACTACCGCATCTCTGAAGAAGAGCTCACCTGGCTGGGCGGCTGTGTCGAGGAACTCGGGCGCGTCGTTCAGGAGATCTGCTCCGAGCGTATCCAGATGCTGGAACGAAGCGCCGCCGCTTGATCTCCGGTCAGTTTCGGCACCTCGTTCCTTGGTCCGCGCCGACAGGATTACCGGCAATCGGACACGCTGATTAGGGCCGGTTCGAGCGCCTCAAAACCCTCGCTCGCGCACTTATTTCCCCGCCGCCTGCGCCAAGGCTTCGGCGGCTCCTCGCGATCGCTTCGCTTGCAAATAAGCGACGCGTCTCGGGTCCTCCGCTGACGCTTCGGCCTATCGGTTCAGGCGCTCTTTTCCCCGGCCCTTGCCCACGCGTGTCGCCGGAAAATCCCTTCTGGCGATGATAAAAAGGAACGACAAATGCCTGCAATCGGAACCGTGACCAAGCTTGGAGACGGAAGCTTCAAGGGCCAGCTGAAGACGCTCAGCATCAAGGCCGATGTCCTGATTGAACCCAACGAGAGCAAAGCCACTGATGCCCAGCCCGACTACCGCGTCTTCTCCGGCGAGGTCGAGGTCGGCGCCGGCTGGACGCGCCGCTCCGAGGCTTCAGGACGCGATTACGTCTCGCTGTCCCTCGCTGCTCCGGAGTTCGGGCCACGCCGTATCTACGCCAATCTCGGCCGCGCAGCGGGTGCAGACGACAGCACCTTCGCCGTCATCTGGAACCCGGCAGACTGACATCATCGGCACGAACTGAGCCCCCGCGCGAGCAATTCGCGCGGGGGCTCATTTTGCGTTTCCACGCGATCGGCGGGGATGAGGACAGCGCGAAAGTTAGACCGAAAGTTCTGCCTTGCGTTGTTGTTCGGCAGTTCGGAGCGCCTCGTGTTGCCCTGCCTTTTCAGCCAGGTCAGACCACGCTTCCTCGGATCGGCGGCAGCGCTCGCGCACGCGATCGAGCGTCGCAGCCTCGGCTTCGGCCCGAGCTTGCGCGGCCCGCTCCAGGTAGAATTGCAAAGCTGACATATCGCTCCTGAACGCAGATCTTATTGGTCGGAACCCGAACCACCGTCGCTCGCATCGCGCAAATTGACCGCCGCCATCTTGCCGCGACGATCCTGCTCGAGCTCGTAGGATACACGCTGATTCTCGCGAAGCGTGTTCATTCCCGAACGTTCCACGCTGGAAATATGCACAAAGGCGTCACCGCCGCCGCCTTCAGGCGCTATGAACCCATAACCCTTATCCGCATTGAAGAATTTGACCGTTCCGATTGGCATATTTTCATCTCTCCTTTGCCAGTCCGAATGCCGGCTGGCCCCAGGCTCAACGCAGCTACAATGACAATAGATCGGCGAGCAGCGCCCGAAAACCCATCAATCCTGCAACAGATAGCGATGCCGCCATGCGCCCATTGCACGTCGATTGTAAGCGAAAGTGTCGCCGGAATGGGTGCCTGATTGCAGGATGATTCAGAGGCGTCTGAATCGTCGGGATTGCGGGGTGAGAGGTAAGGGAAAGAGGGCAAGATCAAAGCTTTGCCTCGAGGTGGCAAAGAATTGGCGTCTGCACGTCGTTTTTCGTGGAGGCATGAGGTCGAAGAGGCCGCTGAAATACCTCCATCCGCGGCACCATGAGAACTAAATTCCGGACATTTCCGCCGCGGAAAGCAGAGCCTGATTTGGAGGCCCTTGAAGCCTCGCTAGCCACGCCCCTCATCCATGCCTTTGCCGATGAGGTAAGCGTATGGCCGACGACGATTTTGAGCTCTGGCTTGGGCGCGTGGCGAAGGAACGGCCGTTCCGCCATCAGGTCCGTAAAGCGGTCAATCTGGCCGGCAGCATCAAACGCATTGCCGGCAATCGCGCACGCCGGTTCGACGGCAGCCGGATCGGACGGGGTTCCGCCGTCGGCCGCGTACTCGGGACCTCGACCCGTCATTCAGGACCGCGGAGTCGCCGGGTGTTGTTCAAGGCGAGGATCGTGCGGCTGGCCGGCACCGGCGCGAAATCGGCAGCCGCTCATCTCCGTTACCTGCAGCGCGACGGCACGACGCGGGAAGGCGAGCGCGGGACGCTATATTCTGCCGAGCTCGATAGCGCGGATGGAAAGGCGTTCCTCGAGCGAGGCACCGGCGACCGGCACCAATTCCGCTTCATCGTCGCGCCCGAAGACGGCGCCGAATATCAAGACCTGAAGCCCCTCATCCGTCGGCTGATGACCCAGGCCGAGAAAGACTTGGGAACGAAGCTCGACTGGGTAGCCGTCGACCACTTCAACACCGGGCATCCACACAGCCACATTCTGGTGCGAGGGAAGGATGATCAGGACAAGGACCTGATCATCGCGCGCGAGTACATTACCAAAGGCTTCCGGCAGCGCGCGGTCGATCTGGTCAACCTCGACCTCGGGCCGCGCACCGACCGCGAGATCATGCGCAGCAACCTTCGCGAGATCAGCCAGGAGCGCTTCACCGGCATCGACCGCCGGCTGTTGCGGGCGGTGGACGCGGAAGGGCTGGTTTCCCCGCGGCATCGCGAGGGCGTCGAGCAAAGCCTACGCACCGGGCGTCTCGCAACGCTTTCGCGCATGGGCCTGGCCGATGAGGAACAGCGCGGCTGTTGGCGTCTTGCCGAGAACCTCGAGCCGACGCTCCGCGCGATGGGCAGGCGCGGCGACATCATCGCCACGCTCGACCGGGAAGTCAGGGCCCGCGAGCTCGCCGCGTCACCTGCGGATTATACGATCTACGATCCTGCGCGTGCCGATGCTCAGCCGATAGTAGGACGGATTGCGGCTCGGGGCCTGTCAGACGAGCAAGTCGGGCGCGAGTATCTGATCGTCGAGGCGCTCGATGGGCGCCCCCATTATGTCGAGATCGGCCTTGGTGGCGACGAGCATGGGCGCGAGGGTGCGATCGTGCGGATCAATCCTACTCCGGTCGCCCTCCGCGAAGTCGACCGAACCGTCGCCGACGTCGCCGCCGCGAATGGCGGCCGCTACGGCGAAGACATCCATTTCCGTCACGACCCAACGGCGAGCGAGCGGTTCGTGCAAACGCACGTCCGGCGCCTCGAGGCAATCCGGCGGGGGACCGGCGCTGTCGAGCGTGAGCCGGAAGGAACGTGGAAGATCGCGCCGAATCACGTCGAGCGGGCGCTCGCCTACGAGCGCCGGCGTGCGGATCGCGAACCGGTCCGGATCCAGCCCTTGGCGGCAATGGCACTCGAACAAATGCCGGCGCACAACGGGATAACCTGGCTCGACGAGGATTCGAGCGTCTCGGATGCGCACGGTCCTGCCGGCAGCTTCGGCTCAAAAGTCGCAGACGCAATGCGGCGGCGCCAGCAGTTCTTGGTGGAGCAGGAACTTGCGGACAGGCCGGACCGGCTGGATGTCCTTCGGCGACGCGAGCTGCGAAGAGTCGCCGGACAGCTCTCGCGCGAGCTTGGCGCTCCTTTTGCAGAGGCCGAGCATGGTCTTCCGATCGAAGGCACTTACCGGCGCTCCGTCCTGATCGGCAGCACGCGCATGGCCGTAATCGAGAACAGCCATGAGTTCACGCTGGTGCCGTGGCGCCCCGTGCTTGAGCGCCAGGTCGGCAGGCAGGTTTCCGGCATCACGCGGGGCAGCGAAATCTCGTGGACCTTTGGGCGCCAGAGGTCGGGACCGGAGATCTGACGGGGCCAGCGGCGGCGAAAAGGTACCTCGGTGCACCGGAGCGTACCTATCCACCATCCAGCGGGACTCGCCAAACTGTGCGCGATGAAGACGTTCAAGACCCGGCACCAATTTTACCTGCCCGACGATCTGTCGGCGCAATTGGAATCGCTTGCTGCGGAGCCTGGCTCGTCAAAGACCGCAATCCTAACCGAGGCTTTGCGCGGATGGATCGAGCGGCGTGGCGCCTCCGAACTCGATGAGAGGTTCGGCGTCAGGCTGGATCGGCTGAGCAAAGCCGACGAGCGGCTCGATCGGAAGCTCGACTTCGTTGCCGAGGCGCTCGGTACCTTTGTGCAACACCAATTGACCCTAGTCGCGCATCAGCCGCCGTTTGACACGGAAACGGGCCAGCTCGGACTCCGGCGATATCGGGCTTTCGTCGAGATGGTCGGCCGAAGACTGGCACGGCCGGATCAGTCTTCGGTAGCGATTGCGATGTCGACGGATGGCAAGGGTGCCAATGGCTGAAGACACGCGCGAAGGCGCCTCCTTGAAACCTATCGCGGTACGTATTCGTGAAGCTTGCCGCCTCACCGGCATTGGCCGCTCCAAGCTTTACGAGCTGATTGCGGCCGGCGAGATCGATATCATAAAGGTCGGGACGATCACCCTGATTCCAACGGAATCCCTGGAGAGCTTTTTCGAGCTGCGAAGGAACGGCCGCTAAGCGCCCATAGCGGTCGTTCAGCGGCCAAGCCGCGGATCCCGAAAGCAGCCGTTTGCGTCCCGATCCGACGAAGCCGCCCTCCCGCAAGCCTGATCGCCAGCACCCACTGCCCGACTCTCTCCGCATACCGCCAAAAGATTTTTCGCGAAGACGGATAAGAAAATCATTGGCCTCGCTCCACCGCCGCACCATCTTCACGACGAATTGAGGGGGGCAAGGTCGATGGACTTTTCGAAGCTCGGCAGCGCTAAGAAGGCGCAGGCGCCGACCGATCCAATCCGCATTTTCGAAACGCTGCCGAGTCTTTCGGGCACGTTCAACGATCTGTGGCGCGGCCAGGACAAGGCGCTCACGGAGTGGAACGCCGCCCGGGACCGGCAGGACGTGCTGGTTTCGCTCAACACTGGCGCAGGCAAGACGATCGTCGGCCTGCTGATCGCGCAGAGCCTGGTGAACGAGGGTCTGCAGAACGTCCTTTATGTCTGCTCGACGATCGATCTGGTGCGCCAGACCTCGGAGGAAGCGGACCGCATCGGCATCGATCATTCGACCCGCGTCCGGAAGGGATTTTCGAACGACCTGTTCGAGACCGGCAAGGCCTTCTGCATCACGACCTACGCCGCGCTGTTCAACGGCCATAGCGCGCTGCGCAATCGCTTTTTCCCCCACGCAATCATCTTCGACGACGCACATGTCGCCGAAAGCCTGCTGCGCGACGCCTTCACGCTGCGCGTCGACGTCTACGACCATGAGGAGCTGTTCAAGGAGATCGCCGAGCTGTTCAAGCCGCATTTCCAGGAGCTCGGCATCGCGGGGCGGTTCCGCGACGCGCTCGACCTGTCGCGACACTCGACCGCGTTCGTCGCGCCGCACGGCCTCTACGAGCGCAGCGAACGCCTACTCGAGATCCTGCTGCGGCACGGGATTAAGGACCATGACGAGCTGACCTATCCGTTCGCCTGGCTCGAGGACCGGATCAATGCATGTGCCGCGGTGTTCACGCGCGGCGCCTTTGAGCTGACGCCGCCGTTCCTGCCCTCGTTGGCGCTCGACATATTCCAGCAGAGGGTCAGGCGCGTGTATCTTTCGGCGACGCTGCAGAGCCAGACCGATTTCATCCGCGCGTTCGGTCGCAAGCCCGACGTCACGGTCACGCCGTCGAACGACGCCGGCAATGGTGAGCGCCTCATCGTCAGTGGCCGCAAGGTCAAGAACGGCTTCGGCCCCGACTTCGCGGAAAAGCTGGTCGAGGCGCAGAAGGTCGTGATCGCGGTACCCGACTATGAGCGCGCCAAGGCATGGGCGAAAGTGGCCGAGCCGCCGGCACGGGAGGATTTCTCCGAGCAGCTCGATGCGTTCCGCAAGGCCGACGAGGGCGCCTTCACGCTGGTGTCGCGCGTCGATGGCATCGACCTGCCGCACGATACCTGCCGGATCATGATCATGGAGGGCTTGCCGTCGGGGACGTCGCTGCTGGAGCGCTACCAGTGGGAGTTTCTTCGGATGAACAATGTCCATGCGGTGCGCGTCGGCAACCGACTCGCGCAGCTGTTCGGACGGATCAACCGAGGTCGCAACGACTATGGCGCGTTCCTCGTCCAGGGCGACGACCTCGACAAATGGCTCGGGAACGATCGCAACCTCGCGCTGCTGCCGCCGCTTCTGCAGAAGCAGGTGCTGATCGGGCGCGAGGTGCAGGAGGCGTTCGGCATCGACAGCCGCAAGCAGGCCATCGCGCTGATCGAGCGCGTGCTGGCGCGCGACGACGGCTGGCTCGATTATTACCAGCGCGAGGTGAAGCTCGCCGAACTCGATCAGGACCAGCTCGCCCGGCACAATGCGGCTGAGCCCTTCATGGTGGCGGCGGCGCTCAGTGAAGCCAAATATGCCGCGGCGATGTGGCACGACGATCCGACGAGCGCGCGGCGCGAGCTGGAGAAGACCGTCGATACGACAGCGCAGCACGATACGCCGCTCGGCGGATGGCACGCACTGTGGCTCGGCGCCGCCTTCGAACGCGAGGGCGACAGGGATGCGGCGCGCGCGGCTTATGGTCATGCCATGCGCCGTCTCGGCAACGGCATGACATTGCCGCGCCCGACGCCCAAGGCCGGCGAAAAGAATATCCCCGAGCTGAACGCTTTTGGGCGCTCGCTGCAAACTCTGCTGCGCTACAACCACGGCAACAAGTTCGAGGCGGAGGTGGAGAAGATCACCCAGACGCTCGCGCTGATCGACGATGGCGATCCCAAGCAGGCAGAAGCCGGCGTGCGCAGTCTCGGCGAGCTGCTTGGCTTCACCGCCACGCGGCCCGACAATGACGAAGGCACCGGACCCGATGTGCTGTGGCGCGATGACGCCAAGCCGCGCCAGCTCGGGTTCGAGCTGAAGACCGACAAGAACGATCCCGCGACCTATTTCAAGAAGGACGTGTCGCAGGGCCACGACCATCTCGAATGGATGGCGCAGACCTATCCCGATCACGAAATCCTCGGCCTCGCCTTTGTCGGCCCCTCGGGGAAGACGCACGCCCAGGCCAACCCGTCGGAAGACATGAGCTTGTGCCTTCCCTCGTCGCTGGCCGCACTTCGCGACGAACTGCTGGCCCTGATCGAGGATCTTCGCAAGCACACGCCGATGGAACGGCTGATCGCGATCGACAAGGAAACGGAAGATGATCGCTGGGATATCGAAGCCCTGCTGGCGCGCCTCGATCCAATGTCCATGAGCAAATGAAACCACGCTGTTGGCCCGCGCCAGTCTGCGATAGGATGCTGCTCGGGGGATCCGCGATGAGGACATGATCCCGCGTTCGAACGCCCATCCGTCGCTGTTCGCCGATTTCGGCCCGCTTGGTTAGGATCGGGTATCCCGCGACGGCGAGCTTCGCAGTGTCGCCGACCAGCTCCGGCATTACTTGGCGTGCGGCCAATTCCCGCCAGTGCGAAGCTCGTCGACGCTGGTCGCACCCGCAGGTGCCTGGAGCGAGATGCGCCATTCCTTCGTGCGCGTCGACGAAAACTCGACCCGTTGGAGCGCGGCATGATCCGCACCGCCATAGTGAATCTTGCGGGCATCTTCGATCGTGACGAACTCGGGCTCGATCCACATTGCCGTGGCGAGAAAGACATGCCCGATGCGCATGGGACCATCGGGTGTATCGAGGCTCACGGTGCCGGGATAGGGTATGCGCGCTGTTCGGGATGTCGGAGGCGCGCCCTTTTCGATTTCGGCATAGGGATTGAGCGATTCCTGAACCTCCAGCCAGATCGAATTGAGCGACCAGCTCGACCCGTCGTCGCCGCGGAAGATCGGCGCGAAAAGGTCGGTGTCGCTGGGCAGCACATAATCAACCTCGTCCGGCTCAGGCCGGGCATCGCCTTCATCGGGGCGCCAGGCGCTGACGCCGACGCCCGTGCACGCGCAAGCCTTGTGCCAAAAGATCACCAGATTGAGGCCGAGAAGGGGATTGAGATCTTCCGCCTGTACGTCGGCAGTCCGACGCAACGTGATGCCGAGGCGCTGCGCCACCGCCTCGGCTTCTTGCGAGAAACCCGACAGGCTGACCGCAATCGTCCGATCCGCCCCGATAGATGCGCGCTTTGTCGCCAGCTGCTCGAGCCAGGTCACGTCCTGCACCTTGGCGCGACGGCGGCATTCAATCGTGATCAGAATATCCGCCGTCCCAGCCTTCGCGCGGATCGTCGCGTCCACTTCCCGCATGCGTCCGGTGAGCTTGCACCGGATGCGATCGGGCGATTTGACGACGGTGCCACGCGGCCCGGCATCAGCCTCAATCCGGGCAATGAGCTGCTCGAACTCGCGCCACTCGGGATCCTTGCGACATCGCGCGGTCACGTCGCGTCACCGCCCTTTGAGCTTGCCTCGAGAAACATCGGGAAGAAGCTTTTTTGCCGCTTGAGCTTCAAGAGATCGCCGACGCCGATCGTGTTGGCGCTTCGCCGCTCACCGCCGGCGGGCGTGATGACCTCGATGTCGGGGTTCTCGATGATCGCTCGGTGAACGTCGTCGGTATGGGCGGGCGTCGCATTGTAGATGCCCTCGTAGAAGTCACCAACGCCGATCACGTCGCCGGATTCGGAGATCAGGCGCGGGATGTCGGCGAGAAGCTGGGTCCTGGCGGTCTCGCGGCCCGACACGTCGAACAGATAGAGCGCGCCGCTGTCATGGCTCGGATCGTAGGAGAGCATGTTGAGGCCGGAGCGGCCGAAATGCGCCTGCGTCGTGCTGTTCTGATGCAGCACGTTGTTATAGACCTGCCGCGCCCGGTAGATGTTGGCGAAGTGGATCAGCCAGTAGCGCCAGCCGCTCGGATTGTTGATCGAGAAGGGACTGACGAAAGGCGCGCACATCCGGAAGGTCTCGAACACCAGCCGCTCGGCGGCGCCCAGCCAACTGTGCTTGCTCATTGCGCCGTTGATGACATCGAGGCCGCCCGGCTCGATGCCGAAAGGCCGAAGCTGGGCGGCGAGCTGAATGGGGTCCGACTTTTGGAGGAAGGACAGCAGCGCCTCGATCGCGAAAGTATAGAAAATCTCGACGGAGGGGTGGGCGCGCATGATGTCGAGCAGGGTCAGCCGCTCGACATGGCTGTGGCCGCACTGGTCGAGATTGAACAGGACGTTGCGGTAACGCCCTTGTTCGAGAAGCTGCTTCATGCGCGAATAGCCCGCCTCGAACGTGTCGGTCAGATATTCGATGCGAAGGTGGAGACGGCGAACATTCTCGGCGATCTCGGCCTGCAGCGGCGCGATATGGCCCTTCAACGCTTCAATCGCGTCGCGGCTATGGTCGTTGAGGACAAGCAGGCATTCGATCTGGATCAGGCCCAGCCCTTGCGCGGCGCGCTGCGTGTTGACCGCTTCGATCGCGCGCTTCAGCTCCTCGATGAAGATGAGCGGCGAGCCCGCGGTCCCGCATTGGTAGCGACCGCCGCCGGCAAAGCCGTCGATAACGGCGAGGCGGAAGCGCTCCTGCTGCGGGAGCTGGCAGCGCACCGCGAGATACTGGAAGAAGTATTCGCGTAGGATCTTGTGCTTGCGCCGCGAGTGCTCCTCGAGAACCGCGCCGCTGACCCATTCATATGGTTTTTCGGCCATCCGTCCCCTATTGCCGCCCCGTCTCGCGCTATGCGCCGATGGAGAAGGCCGTGGGCATCTCGTCCCAGGTCTTGCCCCGATATTCCCGGCCATTGGCCTTTTTCGAGCGGCGCTTGTTGTCCTTGCCCCAAGTTCCCCACTGTTTGAAGAAGAAGGCGGTCTCACATTCTTCGCATTGCGCGTGGATTTCGTCGATCCACTCCTCGCGGATTGGCCGAGCCGACCGGCCGCTTTCGCCGCCAACGATCGCCCAATGAATATCAGACAGGTCGACATCGCCGACAGGTCCGATCAGCGGCTCGAACGACAGGAAGCGGATCGCGGCGGGCACCGCGCGCAGATGGTCGATGCGCTCTACGACGTCAGCGTTCTCGATGCTGGTTCCGAGCCACACATTGGGCAGCACGTCCTTGACGAGCGTCGAGACGACCGATGCCATGCGTTCGGGCCGCTTGGTGAGAATCTGATAATGGTGGCGTGGCGTCTCGCGCATCACCTGCCAGACCTTGAGAATGAAGGCGTCGCTCACCCGCTCGTGGAACAGGTCGCTCATCGAGTTGACGAATATTTTGCGCGCCTTGCGCCAGCGATACGGAATCGCCAGCGAACTCTCGTCCTCGCGAACCACCCCGTTCCAGACGGTGCGCCCGCCGCTGCGCCGGGTCAGGCCGGCATATTTCGCCACGTCCATCGCCTGGAGACGACGCGCCATCTCCATCGCATAGCAATGGGTGCAGCCGGCGCTGACGATTGAGCAGCCGGCCACCGGATTCCAGGTGGAATCGGTCCATTCTATCTGCGTCTCAGCCATACTCTCAACGTGGCGCCTTAGCCTTTCACCAACGAGCCTTACAGGACTTAGAACGAAGTGGGAACAGCGGCAGATTGATCGGATGTTGTTACTTCGACCGGGCCGTGTGGCCCGTCAGCCTAGCCGTCGGTGGCGGCGGCCGTCCTATGGTCTGAGCCCTAAAGTCACCGGAAGCCACCGGCCTGGGTCTGGTCATTCCGACGGCTGCCGGCGAACGGCAGCTAGGGGAGCACCCCGGACGCGCAATCGCGGCGAGGAAACGTCCGCTTCGATCGGTTCGACTTCCGAAAGCTGCCAGTCAGCAACCGGCCAGTTTCAGCCAAGTAGCTTGAGCCTGAGCGCCGACGAACTGAGGATCATGTATTTTTTACACTCGCACTAGCGGCTGATAAGGCAATCTCGTGGATCGGCGTACTGTTGGGGGCAACCTTTGCGTGGTCGCCTTGGGCGGCGGCATCGCGCCTATGATCGGCGCGGCGGCGTTGCGGCCAGCTTGAAGGTTTTTGCTTCCGCTCACCGTGCTTGCGACTGTGGGTGTCCTGGGGTGTATTCCACTCCGACCTGCTGTTCGAGATTAAGTCGTCTGCGCCGCGGCGGCTGATGCGTACAGCAGGTGGCAAAAGCGGGGCTCGCATGCCGTGCAGGCTGTCTGCTCACTGGCAGCGGTCATCCACGCGGTCACGTGCAAGCCGAAATCGCGTGCCCATGAGCCCACGACGCTGGGCCGGTAATCCGCCCAAGTCAGATTGCAGGCGTGTTGACGTTTGTGTTGCTGACTTCGGGCATTCGCGGCCAAGCACCGCCGGACAGTGCGGTGGAGAGGTGCAGGCTCGCGCGATTAAGGCGGTGCACCACGCGATGCAGCTCCTTCAGGAATGCTGTTTGCCGCCAAGTGCCTGCGCGCACGTCGAGGGCTATGAACTGGCCCGGCGCGAGGAGCCCCGCATCGCCGCAAATGAACGTCGCCGAGAAGGTGTTGAAGATCTTGAGAGCTATGGCGGCCCGGCCGCGCACCTCCATGCTGTAGGCGATGTGCGAGCCGGGCGGCCGCCGCCAAAACACCATCGGCGGAGCAAGGCCGATCTGAATTCTATGCTCAATGGTGCTTGCATCCAGATCCTTCCGCCGGAGGAGCACATCGCGCATCTCTGCGGCTTCAGGTTGATCGAGAAAGATCTCGCCGAACCACAGGAAGCCGAGCTCGTACGCAATCTTCAAGAGGCCTAGCCGAAACAAGGTGATATCGATTTCGGAGCGAGCATGGATCGTCGGGCGATCGAGCGTGCGGGTACCCCGGCGCACCGTCTCTTCTATTTCCTGCTGCAGCTCGGCTGCGCTCAAGGGCGGGAGATTTGCTCGCTGACGCTGGCGCGAAATGATCTTGCTGAGCTCGCCGCGGTCGCGCGTCGATGCTGACCTCGCGGATGAGGCCGCCTTTAGGGGTAACGGTCTCGCGTTCGTGGTAGAGGAGGCGGGCGTCTACCGTCCCATCGGGGGCGGTCTCGACCCGGACTTTCTGGCCGGCGCCGTCCTTCAATGTTGAACCGCGCATGAGTTTTCGAAGAGCATCGGGGACCCGGCCGCTGTTGCCCGGAAGCCCGAAGGTCGAACGTTCGATTTCAATGAGCGGGTGATTGGTAAGATAGGAATCGGCGGTGTCCCCGAGATGCGAATTGCACGGTCGGCATACCCGGTCGGTGACCAGGGAGCCGCCGATCGCCAGCGGGAAGACGTGCTCGGCCGTTCCCGGCCGCTCCTCAAGACAGATGATGCAGCGCATTGCGCCGGCCCATAGCGGACACGCTGCGCGGCTGCACAGCTGCGCCTCAATCAGAACGCGTGCAGCGACTGCCACAATGCTCGTCGAAGTCGATGCCTTGATTCGCAGTGATGATCCGCGGCGGACGGCGCGTTGCCGGCCTTTTTGGCGCATAGCTTCCGGCCAGAAGCAGACGATCACTTGCGCTGGACAACTGGCGTCAGTCCGCCATAATCCGTTGCTGTCCGGTGATTTCCAGCCCCTGACGTTGGGAAGAATGTTGGGAAGCAGCCGGGTCGCGGAATATACCGTAGGAAGTTCAATGTCCTACGTGGAAGGTGATAATCCCTCCGTCGCACCTGTGCCAAAGAAGTGCGCATACCTGGGATCCTTGGCGAGCACAGCGGGTCGATATGGGCCCACGGAATTGCAGTTCACAACTGTAGGGGCTTCGAAGCGTTCAAGGACGCTCCGGTGGTGAGGTGGAAGCTCATCGGAGTTGTTCGGCGAACCAGCTGCAGCAGTTCTAAGCTTTTCACTCCACGTGAGGCGCCAGGCTTTCGGAACCCACGAGGGGTAACCGTCTCTAAAGGCTTCGACTTCTGAATGCTGCATGCCGAGGGGATCGGGCCACAGGTTGAGCTTCGTTCGGTCGATCTTCGGCGGGTGCGGGAGGCTCTCGAGCTCTCCCACCATCCAGTTCAATGCGATGTCCGACAGGCGGCTTTCATCTTCCGGGTAGCTGCCCCCAATGTCTGAGTGATCTCCCACGAACCAGCACTGGACGAAGGACTTCACCCCGTTCTCGTCCGGGCGCGGTCCTTCGCTTGGCTGCCCCCAGGGAACGCGCGCAAAATCCGCCCTAGTTTCGTCGATTGCCATCGCGTGGCGTGCGAAACAGACCCGGCCGTCAAGGTTGGTGTCGTAGTCCTTGAACTTCCACCCGGTGACGCACCAGCGAAATTGCCACGGCTTCGGGTATTTCCAGATGAATTTGACGCGCGCTTTTGCAATCGCGATGACAGCAACTACCGCAGTTATGCTTGCAACCCACCAAAAACTGTTTCGGAAACTAGGTCCGAACAGACTGACGAGAAAAGCCACGCCGGCAATGGCGCCTGCGGCTCCTAGCAATAACACTAAACGCATGATCCAGCGGACAAAGCCCCTCTCTCCGAGGGCCGCAACGGTGTCGAAAACGCCGATGAAATAGGGAGCCGCGTTTGGCGCTCCATTCACTTCGCAGGCATATTTCTCCCGAAATCGAGCAGCGAGGACCTTCCGTTCCTCCTCGAACTTCTTGCGCTGCCTGCCGGACCCATATTCATACACCTGGTGCACGGCTTCATGCGCGATGGCCCGCAACTCGCTGCCCCAACGGGGAATCGGAGTGCCATCGGCAAGACGGGTCGGCACTCCACAATATCGGAGAACTCCCGCTACGCTTCGTGCGGTGTAGGCGCCCCTGCTAAACCCGAACAAATAGATTCGATCGCCCGACTCGTAATGCTTGAGAATCGCCTCATAGCAGTCCGTGATATTGTGACCGATGCCAGCCCCCGTCGCGGAGCTCGCGAATTTGCGAAACGCCCGCCGCCATTTGCCGCGCACCTGCTTGGCAGCACCTTCGCTCCCGAGCCCAGGGTCATAGAAGGCTACCTGATCCGCAGGATTCACGGGATTGTCGGGACCGACGCGCATCGCCCGGAACAGCTTGTATACATTGCTGAGGCGCTGATCGGGAGTAAGACCACCGGATTGGCCAGTCCCATCGGAAAAGATGAGGATGCTCTTGGAGGTGGTGGACTCCATCAAATTTCCTTCTGGATCGGCCGAAACGGAGGCACGTCAACCGATTCACGAGGATCAAAAGTAATCCGAAGCACGAACGCGTCTCCCGGTGTTAACGGGTGGACCGAGCGCATTCAGTCATCACCGGAAAACTCCTGGACGTAAAGAGGTGGCCGCCTTTCGGCTCATAAGCATCCAGACTATTCCACTGAAACCGATCAAAAATGAGGGGCTAAATGTGGGGCTGAGCTGAGATTAATGCAAAGAACGAATTTGTTTTCAGTACCTTACTCTTAGGTTTGGGAAACCTCCCGCTCCTCTAGCTGGCGTAGAATCGTTGCGAAGGGAAATGCGACTGGTGTCGAGCGTACTCGAGCGTTCATTGCAGCCGAGCCTTGAATCTCGACCACTGGGTCCGAACAATTCGCTTTCTTTCGTCTTCTGGAACTTCCGGGTGATTGGCGAACCACTTGCATAGAGAAACCAGCATCCTGATGCGCTTTCGGAAGCTCCAGAGCCTCCTCCCGTTATGAGTGCGACCGATAACGTTCTTGTGAAGTACGGGAGGACTCCAGCCCAGATCGGCCGAAAACAAAGACTGGCCTTCGGCTGGAATTGCGATTTTGCCATGCAAACCTTCGAGTTCACCCGGCATCCGGGGCTCAGGATTGAGTGGTTCGACTGCAGATAGCGGGTAGATCGCCGTGGACCCGTCCGGACGTCCTTGCTCGATCCAAATCTGATCGCGGCGCACGATGGGCGATTGAACAAGATCGAAAGTGTCGCTGGTGGCGACAAGTTGCGCGTGGGCCCAGTTCAATCGCCAGTCCGAGAAAAGGTCCAGCGTGCGCTTCGCGAGTTCCTCCCCCACCATCGAGTCGATCTTATCGACGAAAAGTACGCTGCCGGCGTCGATCGCCAGGAAAGCGCAGGTGAGGAGGTAGAGCCAGCGGCGCAGCTGCTCTGGAGATTCTTCAAAAGGAACACGCCTCCGGCCGCTTAGGGCTCGCTTGTAAATGAATTCGACCGCGCTCGCTTGGGCTGCGCCGTCGCCAGGTTTTTGTTTGCTCGGTCCGTATCCACAGATTTCAGTATCGACCAGTTGAAGGAAGGGAAGCAAACGCTTGTCCCATCTCCCGGCAATCCTTTGCTGCATCCGTGCATCGTCTTCACTACCAATGATACGAAAGAGAACGAGCTGTCGCCGAATTTGCCTCAAGAGGCTGTTACTTTGCTGGACGGCGGACAGAGCCAGGGTCCGTGATCCAAGCCGTCCGCGGAGCTCTTCGCCCTCCTTTGCAAGCTCTTCAACCATCTCCATCGCGTTGCCATTGCGCCGGAAGAGTATTTCTTTGCTGTCGCCATCAAGGCGGTACAGCCATTCTGCCTCGTAACGATCGTCGTTGAAGGTGAAGCCGTACCGATAGCGGGTTCGCCGCCGAACGACGTCGACCTCGAATTGAGTTGGCTTGTCGGGAATAGGCGCGCTGCGTTTACGGAATTCGGAAATGCGCAGCTTGCCGTTCGCTGATGGCCGGGACGAAAGCGCGATGTGTCGCTTCATCGATTTCACTACCGGATTCAGGCTCCCCACCGGGCTCTCTCGGGCGCCTACAATCAGAATGAATGGCAGTAGCAGGTGCCATTTTGGGCCAGGAATCATCTCCTCGCCCCCAAAGCCCGCGATCAGCGGCAAACCCTTGTGGTCCGCCGGGTCGGTCGCAAGCAGCGACACTTCGGTCTGCGCGGCGAACGTGTCGAAGTTCGCGACGGCGAATCTTACGAGCAATGCAGGCTCCCACCCCAAGAATGCATGGTTCTAGTCGATGTATTACCGGACCGGCTAACCGCTTTTGTAAAAGGGCGCGAGGCATCGCGCTTGACGTGCTTTTCCAAGCGCGTCCGGCAATTTCTTAACTGATGGGCTGACGATCCCATGCCCTTCGAATACCGGCAACGAGACCCATCGCTTCGCCGCACGAGAATTTTGCCGGGTAGACACTTGCCTTCCGGGTGTCGGCCGGAAAGCCTCGCGGTCGTCCAATCCATGAATGAGCCGATCGCCCGATATGCTGACATAGGAGGGTCATCGAAGGCGCGTTCGTCGAAGAAGTACCGGACGGGCGAATCTTCGCTTCTGCGGGTTTCCGGGGTTGCAGTCGCGGCGAATGCGCAGGCCGTGCCTAGATCTGGTTGAGCTCCGCTCCTTCTTCCGACCAGGGATGGAGAGGAGCGGAGCTCGTTTGATTCGGCATGCTCCATGTGGGGTCGGAGCCGCTGACAGACAGGTTGCTCGCATGCTGCCGCTTAACCCCGGGTTGAGCTTGGGTCCGCAATGGAGTCAAAGCGGCGGTCGCGGCGGCACCTGACGGAACCGCCGGTTTCGGAAGGATGCCGGGACAAGAATCGAATTCCCGGATTAGCGACTTGCCGCGAGGCCGCTGCAAAGGGCTGCTGCAAACTGCCTCGGACACGAAGCGGGCGTCCGCGCTCGCCTGGCACGACAGGCCTGGGTCGAAGGGCTGCGGCCAAGGCTCGCGCCCGAAATCGGCAAGGAGTCCGTGCTTGGCTGTTTGAATGCTCCATTCTCGAGGAATCGTCGAAGTCTCGCTAACCGCGCTCTGTCACACCACCGGCATCCTTGGGGAGTGCAGTGTTATGGCCACCAACTTCGCGCCGTCGCGGTCAGAGGATCGAAGCATTCCGACCGTCAGCTTTGCGCTCGCCGCCGAGTACAGGCGCGCCCATGAGGAATTGACCGCGGCGCTCCTGGTCATGGACGAGATGGCGCTGGAGCCGCCCGCCAGCCTGCTCAAGCTGAGCCATACACGCCTGCGGATCACGCGCGCTGCAAGCGATTGCCGGGTCCTTCTCCAAAAGGTCCTGTCCGTCCTTTCGAAGGGTCCTAGCCCGACCATCGCCCATAAGGTGGAGGTGCTTGAGCAGCTGCACAGCGAACTTCGGGAAGCGACCCGGCGGCACATGGAAACATGGCCGCACGCCGCGGCCCAGGCCGACTGGCGGGCATATTACCAATCCCATTCGGAAGTTGCGCAACGCTGGCGCGACGCGATGGAGCGCGAGCGCCAGTTCCTTTACCCGATGCTCTGAGGCTTGGCGCGCTTGTACTTTGCGGCGAGAGGGGTTCGGCAGGCGCCGTCATCATGGCCGTGCGAAAGAGAGGGCCGGTGTTGCGGCCGCTGTAACGGACGCCGGCGGGGGCCCTCGAGCCGGCTTCGCGCCGTGCAGATGAGTTTTGTCGGGATAGGCGGAGCCCTTTCAGGTCCAGAGTGGAGAAGCCGTTTAACTAAAGTTAGGGTGGGTCGGCCAAACCCGTCCCGTCGAGAGGATGAGTGCGCCTACCTCCGAGTTTCGCGCTCGTTTCAGACAGCACGCGCGTAGGGGCGGGTATGGCGAGCAGCGTTCGTTCCAATGTCTTCCAAGAATGCGACGAACGGGCGTGGCCGCGAATACGGGTCGCCATACCCGCCTCAATCACCATCGGGCATCGGGACTTCACAGCGAGGGTAGCGAACATCGCTCCAGGCGGGGCGATGCTCGAAACAGAGGCAGAGCTGGAGATGGAGGCCAGGATTACCGTTCGCTGCGGAACCATTTGCGCCGAAGCAACGGTTATCTGGAAGGACCCGGACATGATCGGGGTTAGCTTCCTTGCGCCGCTTGCGCAGACCGAGGTGGATGAGCAGGTCTCCCGCGCCGACGCCTTGGCCGCTCGGCGATCGAGGGCCGTCGGATAAGCGGCTCTCTCCAGCGATGAGTATGTTCGCCGCTAATGTGCGAGGCGGCGCAGGCGCGGCTCCTGCAGTCGATTGGCTGCAACCAGGGCCCAAGGTCATTTCTTCGGCCGGCCGGTAGATGCGCGCGTTGCGGGCGATCTGGTTGGGGTGAGCAGGGCGGCGTAACCCTCGAAGGATCAGGCTTGTCCCGGGTGAACGCCGTCGGGCCACCCGAACGCAGTTTCGCAGTGGATCGCAGGAGAGGCGCCCGATAGCGACAACGGAGCGTTAACCTCGTCGGTTGCCAACAGGTCCACGTTGGGTGATTCCACCGATGCCGAATCGCGAGGGGACCTCAGCAGTGGCATTCGTGCGCAGAATTCCGGTGAAGGACCGGAACGGGGATCAGCTTACCGTTTATGAGTTCCACGACCGCCGGTTCATCAGGAAGGTGCGGCGGCTGAAGCTGTGCAGCGGCGAGGGGGTGCAGATGGTCGGGGGCGAGCTGATCGTCATCGGCACCGGCGAAAGGCTGGAGCCGGTCGAAAGCAATTCACACAGCTTCCTGGCGATGCTATAGTCCGCGCCCGCGGCCGGGTCCCCTCTAGCCGCGCTAATCGAGGCCGCCGCCCTGGCCGGGCTGGCGGCCTCTTTCATCTCGTTGCCGCGACATTGTCCGGACGCCCGGCACGCGCCAGGGCATGAGCCGGGGCCTGCCCTCGCTGGTGGCCGCGATCGGCCAACGCGGTCTCGGCGAGCATGGGGATCGGTCCTTCGCGCTCGCCTTTTTCGCTCGCGGCGCGCGCTCTTGGGCTGGGGTTACCGCTGGCCGGTTGAGATTCGCCGAAGATGCAGCGTCTGGCGCCGGTGCGACACTGCCGAATTTCCGCGCACCGGCAGTTTACCGGCTGTTGGCGGCGGGCCCTCCGCCCCGCGCCGGAGACGTGCAGTGACTTCAACCAGGCTTCTTGTCGGCCAGATCCTGATCGTGTTCGCGATCATGCTGCTGGGCGTCTGGGCGGCGCCCCAATGGGCAGCGGCGATGCTTGGCTACCAGCCGCGCCTCGGCGCTCCCTGGTTCGGTCTTGGAGGTCTTCCGCTGTACCGGCCGTGGGCGCTGTTTTCGTGGTGGTTCCACTATGACGCCTATGCGCCCGCCATCTTCAACCGGGCCGGAGCGCTTGCCGGAGCAAGCGGCTTTCTCGGCTGCGCGGCTGCGGTTGCGGGTTCGTTATGGCGGGCTCGCCAGCCGGGCGAGGTCACCACCTATGGATCGGCTCGCTGGGCTGGGCGCAAGGAGATCCGCCGCTCCGGGCTCGCCGGCGACGCGGGCGTCTTCCTCGGCACGTTCGGCGGCGCACCAGCTGCGATATCCGCTCGCGATCCGAGTTCGGTGGGCCGATCTTTTCGACAAGATGCGGATAGTGAATGCTCATTGTTGGCTCCCGTAAATTTGATCGATGAGATAGGCTGAGGGGCGCTCGGCAAACACAGCAGGGCTGGTTTGCCCCGACCGCCGAATGCGCTTGGCCATGGCTTCACAGAGGCATGGAGGGCTTTGGGCCGGGAGTTCCCTCGCCCAAGGGCGCTGCTGGTGATTTCCGCGCACTGGTTCTTTGGAGCCACCGCGGTGACTGCAATGCCGAAGCCGCGGACAATTCACGATTTCTACGGCTTTCCGCCCGAGCTGTTTGCTTTCGACTACCCTGCTGGTGGCGCATCCGACGTTGCCGAAGAGGTGGTGGAGGCTGTGAAACCGACCTGGTGCGGACTGGATCGGGATCAATGGGGCCTCGATCACGGCACATAGAGCGTGCTCGCGCATTTGCGGCCGGAGGCTGACATCCCTGTGCTTCAACTTTCAATCAATGCCTTGAAGCCGCTCACCTATCATCTCGAGCTTGGAGCCAAGCTCGCGCAGTTGCGAGCCCATGGAGTCATCCTGCTCGGAAGCGGTAACGTGGTTCATAATCTCGGCCGCCTACGGTGGGACGAGCCGGATAAAGCTTTCGAGCGGGCGGCGCGCTTCGACGAGGCCGTCGTTGATCAGCTGCGGATGGACCCCAGCGCCATCCTGAAAGTCGTCGAGCATCCAGACTACAAGCTCGCTGTGCCGACGGCCGACCATTTCATCCCGATGCTCTACATGGCCGGCGTAGCCGCGGCATCCGGCGAACCGATGGAACCGCTTCTGCGCGGTTATTCGATGGGTTCGCTCTCGATGACGTGTTATGGCATCGGCACCGGTCTCGGTTGCCGTGAGGAGGACGGCGCAGCCACTTTGCCCGCCGACGTTCCTGCCGAGCAGACGAACATCTGAACTGCTTATGTCCGCAATGGGTGGAAACAGGACGCCCAACGGACCTAATGGATGCGATTGCGCACCGGAGTGTCCGAATGACGGATCTGTTGAACGACACGTATATGCGTCTGGTCTCTGACTTCATCGTGGATCCTGTCGTAGCCCTCAAAGAGTCGAGAGGGTTCGGCTCTGGTGGGCTGACGGTGCACGGCAAGCTCTTTGCGGTGCAGCGCGGGGACGCGCTACTCCTGAAGCTACCTGCGAGACGCGTCGCAGAACTTATCAGCTCAGAGGTCGGGATGCCCTTCGACGCCAATAAGGGTCGGGCCATGCGAGAATGGATACTCATCAAAGGCACTGAGGCCGCAACTTGGCCCGCACTCGCGCGCGAGGCGCTCACGTTCGTCGGGGGGTGAGATCGGAAAGCCTCGGAGCGGGACGGTAGATTTGGTGGAAAGCGGACGCTTGCGCTTTGACAGCTGGAAGTTTTGCTGCGCTAGTCGGCCAAACGGGGTTGGCCATGGAAAAATGGGTCGACGGTCAATTATCCAGGGCGCAGGCGCGAAAATGCATTTTCGCTGCGACACTAGGCTGCGGGCTTGAGTTT
>Ga0157369_10000200_pt1 | contig 83239 bp, 79 predicted proteins | sample C25metaG_FD_113461 | JGI IMG/M metagenome (GOLD analysis project Ga0157369, IMG submission 113461) | Corn rhizosphere microbial communities from Kellogg Biological Station, Michigan, USA - C2-5 metaG | ecosystem: Host-associated > Plants > Roots > Rhizosphere > Soil | place: USA: Michigan... | reverse complement strand
TTAGCCGCCTTGGCGTCGTACGGCTTCGTGCGTGCGACGAGCGCGGCCAGTAAATCGGCGTCGGGGTCGTCCTTCGCCGGGCTCGCGCGGCGCTTGTCGTGTTTGCTCGCATGCGCGGCGGCATGGACGGCCTTTGCGCCAATCCCGCCAGCCCCGCCATCCCCGCCATCCCCGCCATCCCCGCCATCCCCGCCATCCCCGCCATCCCCGCCATCCCCGCCGCACCCCGGTCAAGGTTTCAGCACGACCTTGATACAGCCATCCGCCTTGACGTGCGGACGATCGGTTTCGAGCATGACCGCCTGCTTGACACGATCGACCATCGAATCGAGCGAACGCGCGGCATGCGATTCCATGCCCACCGCATCGATGCATTTTCCGGCTCTTTGCCGCCCGTCCATTCGTTCAGTCGCTCGACGACGCTCTCTTCGTCGAAATTGGTCGTCACGGCGCCGGCCGATCGGGCCATCGCCAAGCGCTCGGGAATGCGATCGATGACGACGACCTGCCGCGCCGGCATTGGTCGCATTCGCCGCAAAAAATGGCGAACGGTACGACGACGCGATCGCCGGGCTTGAGCGCGTGATTGTCCTTTCCGCCTTCCACGACTTCGCTCATGAACTCGTGACCCATGATGTCGCCGTGTTCCATGCTCGGCATGAGTCCGTCGAATAAGTGCAAGTCGGACCCGCAGTGGCGCGGGGAGGGTGATGCAAGGCACGCGGGTTGCGGCAGTGCGGCAGGACCTCTAGCCAGGACGTCAAAACGAGTCAATGGATCGCATTGACGGGCGCCGGCTGCGAAGGGACTCACCATTGACACAAAGGACACCTACCATGGCACGCAAGACCGTCGAAGATCTCTTCATTCATTCGCTGTCCGATATCTACAGCGCCGAGAAGCAACTGACGAAAGCGTTGGGCAAGCTCGCGCGCGCGGCGACCAACGAGCAGTTGTCGAAGGCGTTCGAGACGCACCTGCAAGAGACGCATGGGCAGATCGAACGCATCGATCAAGTCGTGGAGAAGTGCGGCCTTCGTCTGAAGCGGATGAAGTGCGCGGCGATGGAGGGCCTCATCGAGGAAGGCGAGGAACTCATCGACGAAATCGAGAAGGGGCCCGTGCTCGACGCCGGTTTGATCGGCGCGGCGCAGAAAGTCGAGCACTATGAGATTGCGTCTTACGGCACGCTCTGCGCGATCGCTAAGCAGCTTGGCAAGCAGGACGCCGTGACGCTCCTCAAGCAAACGCTCGAGGAAGAAAAGGCTACCGATAAGAAGCTCGGCGAATTTGCGGAGAAGGTTGGCAACCCTGAAGCCGCCAAGGGCTAGTTCGGCCTCCGATATGTCGCGTTTCCTATTCGTTTCCCCTTTCAATGGAGTCAAACGATGAGCTCACCCGCAATCGAGTATTCAGGCGACGCCGGTTATGCCGGGCGCGAGGCCTTCGCTTCGCTGGCCGACGTGGCCCACCAGACGTTCGACGGCTTCGAACGACTCGCGCGGCTGAATCTTCAAACGATGAAGACGACGCTGGCCGAGCAGCATGGCATCGCACTCGAAGCGATCGATGCGCGCTCGTTCGACTGGATGCTCACGCTGCCGGCCGCGGCGGCGCAAGCTGGAATGAAAAAGGCGTTCGCCTACTGGCAGCACGTCCATGCCATCGCCGTCGAGACGACGTCGAACAACGTGGGCGCCGGCTGGGAGGGCTTTACGCAATGCACGCGCTGGTTCGAAGCGGCGTTTTCGGACGCGGCGAGGACGCGAACCGGTGCGTCGCTGGTGCTCGCCGCGCCCGATGAAAGCTTGGCGCCGCCGCAGCAAGCGGACGCCGGGGGCGCGGTGAAGGCGGCCAGCAAGAAGCGTACGGTCGATATCGTCGACAGCTCGGGCAATGTCGTCTCTTCAGTGAAGCAATAGGGATGGAATGCGGCGCCGGCCTCGCCGGCCCGCTTGCTTGCATGCGCACACGATCTCAGTCGGTATCCGTTGTGGGTCGTTCTATTTATCTCTTCACGATATTAGGGTGATATCGCGCCAACGTTTGCGGATGAGGAAATGACGTTATCTTCCCCCGTTTAAATCGCAGTTGATGCGCTGGCAATAATTGATGCGGCGGCCTCTCCGGCCGCCATTCTTATTGGCGCGCGCCGAGCGCTGAAAATGTCGATCCGGGTATCTACGGGGGCGGCCACGAGTGGGCGCGGTTGCTAGCGCCGATTCTCTAGACTAATATCCGCTTCGCGTTAACGCATTTTATGGGCCGTTCAACCCGGGATATACCGAATGGCCTTCATTCAGTTGTGTAAAGAAGTGAGATCACAGATGGCCGACTGTCATCGCGCCGGCTTCGACTCGGAAGACGATTGCGTCGAGGGTGCGCATGGCGCATTGCGGCTTAGGCCCGCGCAAGAGGGCGATCGTGCTTTTTTGCACGCTGTCTTTGAAAGTACGCGCGTGCAAGAGTTCGCGCAGATCGGATGGAGCGCGGACCGCATTGCGGCGTTGCTGGCCGAGCAATTTTCAATGCAGGACGCGTATTACCGGCAGCACTACCGGCACGCTCGCTTCGACGTGGTCATGCTGGGGGAGACGGCTGTGGGCCGCCTTTATCACGATTGGAGCGGCGGCGAAGCGCGCTTGATCGACATTGCGCTGTTGCCCGCTTATCGCGGCGTCGGGATCGGCACGCGGCTGATGCGGGCGTTCGTGGCTCACGCGGCGGAAAGGATGATCCCCGTCGTGCTGTACGTCGAAATGAATAATCCCGTGCAGGGGCTGTATCGCCGGCTCGGGTTCGAGCCGGCGGGCGAGAACGGCGTGTATCTACAGATGCGGCGCGAGGCGGCCGCGTACCGCGGCGAGGGCGGTATCGTGGTTCCGGGGCTCGTCTTGGTAGGCGGCGCAGCAGGGTAGCCGCCTCACCGTGCCGGGCGTCGGCACGGGAGCGTGTGGTTCGCGGGCGGCGCCAACAAGCAGGGAACAAGCCGGTAACACGGCGGTAACAACGATAGACCACGGCCGGCGGTGTCGGCCGCATATAACGAAACGAACAATGAGCGGGGGCTCGCTTGCTGTCCATTCCTACCCATGACGAGTTGCTCGGCGCGATCGGGCAACGGTTCACCATCGGCGCGGCCGACGGGCACACCGTCGAAGCCACGCTCTCGCACGCGCCATCCGGCATTCCAATGGATGACAGTTACGTCTGCTACGCGGCCTCGTTCGAGCTGCCCGCGGGCGTATTCCTTCCGCAGGACGTTTATCGCATCGCCTCGCCGGCGGGCCGCGCGTGGGAGCTGCTCGCCACGCCGACGCGCCCCACCGAGGACGGGCGATCCACGCTCACGGTCGTTGTGCATTGTCGTGTCGATGCGTTGGCCAAGGCGGCCGGTTCGCGGGACGGCGCGTAGGGGTAGGGCAAATCTTCAAAAAATTTCGACAGGAGGCGTTAAATGAGTGATCCGTATGTCGGTGAAATTCGCATGGTGGCGTTCAGCTATGCGCCCTCGGGTTGGGCGCTATGTAGTGGCCAAATCGTTGCGATCTCGCAAAACCAGGCGCTGTTCGCGCTGCTCGGCACGGTCTACGGCGGCAATGGCGTATCGAATTTTCAATTGCCGAATCTACAAGGCCGGTCGCCCGTGGGCGCGGGGCAGGGCCTGGGGTTGTCGCCTATCAACCTCGGGGAAAGCGCCGGGACCGAAAACGCCACGCTGACGATCTCCAACATGCCGCAGCACACGCATGCGGCGACGGTGACGGGCGGCGGGGCGGTGACGGGGAACGTTGCGATTCCCGCCTCGACGAGCACCGCGGCGCAAACCGAAGGCGGCGTTCCGGGAACGACGACGGTGTTGGGGCCGGTCAGCGTCTCGGGCCGCGGCGGCATGCTCTATAGCACGTCCACCCCCGATACGACGCTCAAGCCGTTCGCGGTGAGCCTGCAGGCCACGGCGCCGACGGTGCAAAACGCCATGACGGGGAACAACACGCCCGTCGCATTGCGCAACCCGTATCTGGGCGTCAACTTCTGCATCGCGCTGCAAGGGGTTTTCCCGCCGCGCGGGTAATGATTGGATTGGATTGGATTGAGAGCGTGCCGCTTGCGGCACGCCGATAAGGACACCAAGCGATGACACTCGCCGCCAACCTCTCGAAGCTTCTTGCCGCCATGCGGGCTCCCGTCACGAACGCACGACGCGATCGAGAGCGACGCGAGAGCCTGGCGCTGCCGGCGCCGCTGATCGTGGCGCTGGAGCCGCGTATCGTCTACGACGCGTCGGCCGCTTCCATCGGCGCGGCGGCTGTGGCGCCGCACCACGCGGGCGCGGACGTCCACGCCACGAGCGGCGCCCGCGACGCGGCGTTCGCGGCGGCGGACATTCAGAGCGCATCGTTCGCCCGCTCGGCGGGAGCGGCGGCGGGGGCATCGAACGGCTCGGCTGGAGCGGCCGTGGCGGATGCGGCGAGTGGGCAGAACGGTGTGCAGGCGACGCCGAGGCACGGCTATATGCTCGCGCCGTCATCGGCGGCCGGCGATACGTCCACGATGCGCGCCGTGCAAGGTTTTACCGATCTGACGGCTCGCTCCACGGATCAGCAAGTCGTTTTCGTCAATTCGAACGTCTCCGATTACCAAACGCTCGTCGCCGGGTTGCCGCAAGGGACGCAGGTCGTCATCCTCGATTCGACCAAGGACGGCCTCGCGCAAATCGAACAATATCTGCAGCAGCACCAGGGCGTCAGTGCGATCCACCTCGTGTCGCACGGGGCCGCGGGCGAGTTCCAGGTGGGCAGCACGTGGATCAACGAAGCCGACGTGTCGACGTACAGCGCCGCCTTCGCGCAGATCGGCGCATCGATGAAAACGGGCGGCGACTTTTTGATTTACGGCTGCGACGTGGCGCAGAACGCGGACGGCAAGGCGCTCGTGCAGCAGATCTCGTCGATTTCGGGGTTGAACGTGGCGGCTTCGACCGATGCGACCGGGGCGACCTCGCTCGGCGGAGATTGGGTGCTTGAATACGACGCCGGCACGGTCCATACGGGCGTGGTTTTTTCGGCCGCTTCGGAACGAAGCTACGACCACGTGCTATCCGCGTTCGACGAGACGTACGACGGCTCGGTAGGCTTCGATTCGGGCACGACGCCGGTTGCGTCGACCACCCTCGGCCTTTCGACCTTGACCTATACCGGCGATCAGGCGGTCGAGTATCAAGTCGTCAGCGGATCGCTGCCGAGCAGCGGGTCGGGCGGTGAGCTGGTCGTCAACACCCAAGGCACGCAGATGTTCGCGCTGACGGTGCAGCGGCAAGACGGCAGTCTGATGGCGATAGAAAGTTTCGACATCGATGTCTTCGTCAGTAACCAGGTGACGGTTCAAGGGCTCGACGGGTCCGGCAACGTCGTTGGGAGCGTCGTCCTCGATATTACCGCCGGCGCCACTACGTACACGCCGGGCCACGTAGCGAGCAGTTCGCTCTTTCATGTCGATCTGTCGAGCAATGCCGCATTCACTCAAGTCAAGAGCCTCAAGTTCGTCGAGACGAGCGGCAACGGTACGTGGCTCTCACCCACGCTCGACAACCTCACCTATCTCGCGCCTTCCTCGCCGCCGACGCTCACGGCTACCGGCGGCACGACGTCGTTCGTGGCCGGGGACAACGTCGCGTCGACGCCCGTCGTCATCGATTCGGGTATCACGCTGACTGACGGCAACTCGACCACGGCCACGAGCGCCACGGTGTCGATCACCGGCAATTTGCACACTTCGGAGGACGTGCTCAGCTTCACGAACACGAGCGCGGCGACGTACGGCAACATCGGCGCGTCGTATAACGCAGCCTCCGGCGTGATGACGCTGACTTCGGCGGGCGGCACGGCCACCCTCGCACAATGGCAGGCCGCGCTGCGTGCGGTGACCTACACCGATACGGCCGTTACGCCGAGTGCAACGACGCGCGGGATCAGCTTCGAAATTACGAGCGACGGGTTCACGGCCAGCAATACCACGACGAAAGCGGTCAGTGTCACGGATACGGACCAAACGCCGATCGTGACGACGACGCACAGCACGACGAACTACGGCGAAGGCGCGGCGGCCATCACGATCGACAGCGGTATCACGGTCAGCGACGCCGACAACACGACGCAATCGTCGGGTACGGTCTCCGTTTCAGGTGGTTTCCACAGCGGCGATACCCTGGGCTTCACGAACAACGGCTCGACGATGGGCAACATCACGGGCTCGTACAACGCGGCGACGGGGGTGTTGTCGTTGAGCTCCGCAGGTTCGACGGCCACCGACGCGCAGTGGGCCAACGCGCTCAAAGCCGTAACGTTCTCGAGCACCAGTACGACCCTCGGCGCACGTACGATCTCGTTCTCGACGAGCGACGGTACGAAAACGAGCACGGCGGCGACCGACACGATCAACGTCGTGAACCCGGTGCAAGTGACGACCGATTCGGGTTCGGCCGCGTTCGTGGCCGGCGATAACGCTATATCGACGCCGGTTGCCGTCGATTCCGGATTAACTGTGAGCGATACGGCGACGACGACGCTCGCATCGGCGACGGTCACGATTACGGGCAACTACGTCAACGGCGAAGATTTTCTGGCGTTCACGAACAACGGCTCGACGATGGGCAATATCACCGGGTCTTACCAGCAGGCGACCGGCGTGCTGACGTTGACCTCGGCCGGCGGGACGGCGACGGTGGCTCAATGGCAGAACGCCCTGCGCGCGGTGACTTACACCGATGTGGTAGTGACGCCCACTCCCTTGACGCGCACGATCAGTTTCGCGGCCACGGATAGCCTGTCGAATACGAGCGCCACGGCCACGCGCACGGTGACCGTGACCGACACCGATCAATCGCCGATCGTCACGACCACGGGCGGCACGACGAATTACGTCGGCGCGACGTCGGCCGTGACGATCGACGTCGGGATCAACGTCAGCGATTTGGACAATGCAACGCAATCGTCGGGCACGGTATCGGTGAGCGGCGGGTTTCACAGCGGCGATACGCTCGGCTTCACGAACGACGGCTCGACGATGGGCAACATCGTGGGCTCGTACAACGCAGCGACGGGCGTGTTGACGTTGACCTCCTCGGGCGCGTCGGCCACTGACGCACAGTGGGCGAGCGCGCTGAAATCGGTGACGTTCTCGAGCACGAGCACGACCTACGGCAGCCGCACGATTTCGTTCGCGACGAGCGACGGCACGAAGACGAGCACGGCGGCGACCGATACGGTGAACATGACGGCGCCGCCGAAGCTCACGACCGATTCGGGTTCGGCGGCGTTTGTCGCCGGGGACAACACGGCATCCACGCCGGTGGCGATCGATTCGGGCTTGACCGTGACGGATGGCAGCGCGACGACGCTCGGCAGCGCGACGGTGGCGATCACAGGCGGTTTCCACAGCGGCGAAGACGTGCTGGCGTTTACGAACAACGGCACAACGATGGGCAATATCACGGCCTCGTATAACGCGACCACGGGCGTGATGACGTTGACCTCCGCGGGCAGCACGGCCACGCTGGCGCAATGGCAAAGCGCGCTGCAATCGGTGACGTACACCGACACGGCCGTCACGCCGAACAATACGACGCGCACGATCAGCTTCACGGCGGTGGATGGTGGGGGCAATACGAGCGCCACGGCCACGCGCACCGTAACGGTGACCGACACCGATCAAACGCCGATCGTCACGACGACGGGCGGGACGACGAGCTATGTCGGCGCATCCGCTGGGGTCACGGTCGACGGCCATGTGACCGTGAGCGATCTGGACAACACGACGCAGACTTCGGCCACCGTGGCGGTCACGACCGGTTTTCATACCGGCGATGTGCTGAGCTTCACGAACGACGGCGCGACGATGGGCAATATCCAGGCGTCGTACAGTTCGGGAACGGGCGTGCTGCTACTGACTTCGATCGGCGGCACCGCCACTAACACGCAATGGGCCAGTGCGTTGAGTTCGGTGACATTCTCGAGCACCAGTACGACGTACGGCGCTCGTACGATCTGGTACCAGGTGAATGACGGTACGAAGAACAGCACGCAAGCGGCCGATACGATCAACATGACGGCTCCGCCGAAGCTCACGACCGATTCGGGCTCGGCAGCATTTGTCGCCGGCGACAATGCGACATCCACGCCGGTGGCGATCGATTCGGGTTTGGTCGTGACCGACGGCAGCGCGGCCACGCTCGGATCGACGACGGTAGCGATAACGGGCGGCTTCCAAGCGAGTGAGGACCTGCTGGCGTTCACGAACAACGGCTCGACGATGGGCAACATCACGGCCTCGTATAACGCGGCCACGGGCGTGATGACGCTGACCTCGGCCGGCGCGACGGCCACGCTCGCGCAATGGCAAAGCGCGCTGCAATCGGTGACGTACACCGATACCGCAGTCACGCCGAACAATGCGACGCGTACGATCAGCTTCACGGCGGTGGACGGTGGCGGAAATACGAGCGCGACGGCCACGCGTACCGTGACGGTGACCGACACGGATCAAACGCCGATCGTGGCGACGACGGGCGGTACGACGAACTATGTGGCCGGCACCTCGGCCGCGACGATCGACGGTGGCATCACGATCAGCGATCGGGACAACACCACGCAGTCAAGCGGGACCGTTTCGATTACCGGCGGCTTCCACGCCGGCGATACGCTTGCGTTCGTCAACACGAGCTCGGCGACGTTCGGCAATATCGTGGCTTCGTACAATTCGGCAACCGGCGTGTTGACGCTGACCTCTTCGGGCGCTACGGCGAGCGATGCGCAGTGGTCGCACGCGCTTTCCGCCGTGACGTTCTCGGCCGGCTCGAGCGCCACGCTAGGCAATCGTACGGTTTCGTTCGCGACGAGCGACGGCACCAAGACGAGCGTGGCATCCACCGATACGGTCAGCGTGCTGGGCCCACCCACAATCACGACCGATTCGGGTTCGGCCGCGTTCGTGGCCGGCGACAACACGGGATCGACGCCGGTGGCGATCGATTCGGGCCTGACGGTGACGGACGGCGCGGCGTCGACGCTTACTTCGGCGACGGTCGCGATTACGGGCAACTTCCATTCGAGCGAAGACGTCCTCGCGTTCACGAACACGAGTTCGGCGACGTACGGCAACATCGCCGCTTCGTACAACGCGGCGACGGGCGTGTTGACGCTTTCGTCCTCGGGCAACTCGGCGACGCTCGTCCAATGGCAAGCGGCGCTCGATGCGGTGACGTACACCGACACGGCGGTGACGCCGAATACGGCGACACGCACGATCAGCTTTAGCGTGGTCGATACGGCTGCCGTGACAAGCAACACCGCCACGCGCACGGTGACGGTAACCGACACCGATCAAACGCCGACGGTCGGCACTACAGGGGGCACGACGAACTACGTGGCCGGCACCACGGCGGCGACCATCGACGGCGGTATCACCGTCAGCGACTTGGACAACACCACGCAGTCGAGTGGGACCGTATCGATTACCGGCGGTTTCCACTTCGGCGATACGCTGACGTTCGTCAACACGAGCTCGCCAACGTTCGGCAATATCGTGGGTTCGTACAACTCGGCAACCGGCGTGCTGACGCTGACCTCTTCCGGGGCGACGGCTAGCGATACGCAGTGGTCACACGCGCTTTCCGCCGTGACGTTCTCGGCCGGCTCGAGCGCCACGCCGGGCAATCGGACGATTTCGTTCACCACGAGCGACGGCACGAAGACGAGCGTGGCAGCCACCGATACGGTCAGCGTGCTGGGCCCCCCGACAATCACAACCGATTCCGGCTCCGCTTCGTTCGTCGCCGGCGACAACACGGCTTCGAGCCCGGTCGCGGTCGATGCGGGACTGACGTTGACGGACGGCAGCGCACCGACGTTGGCCTCGGCCACCGTTGCGGTCACGGGCAACTTCCACAGCGGCGAGGATGTCCTCGCGTTTACGAACACGAGTGCCGCGACGTACGGCAACATCGCCGCTTCCTACAACGCGGCGACGGGCGTGCTGACGCTGACTTCCTCGGGGGCGACGGCGACACTCGCCCAATGGCAAGCGGCGCTCGACGCAGTCACCTATACCGACACGGCCGTCACCCCGAACAATGCGACGCGCACGATCAGCTTCAGCGCCGTAGATACCGGCGCGACGACAAGCAACACCGCGACGCGCACCGTCACCGTGACCGACACGGATCAAACGCCGATCGTGGCGACGACGGGCGGCACGACGAACTACGTGGCCGGCACCTCGGCCGCGACGATCGACGGCGGCATCACGGTTAGCGATCTGGACAACACCACGCAGTCGGTCGGCACCGTCTCGATCACGGGCGGCTTCCACTCGGGCGATGTGCTGACGTTCGTCAACACGAGCTCGGCGACGTTCGGCAACATCGTCGGTTCGTACAATTCGGCGACGGGCGTGCTGACGCTGACCTCTTCCGGGGCGACGGCTAGCGATGCGCAGTGGTCACACGCGCTTTCCGCCGTGACGTTCTCGGCCGGGTCGAGCGCCACGCCGGGCAACCGCACGATCGCCTTCGCCACGAGCGACGGCACGAAGACGAGCGTGGCGGCGACCGATACGGTTAGCGTGCTGGGCCCACCCACAATCACGACCGATCCGGGCTCGGCTGCTTTCGTCGCTGGCGACAACACAGCATCGACGCCGGTGGCGATCGATTCGGGCCTGACGGTGACTGACGGCGCAGCGCCGACGCTTTCTTCGGCGACGGTCGCGATCACGGGCAACTTCCATTCGGGCGAAGATGTCCTCGCGTTCACGAACACGAGCGCGGCGACTTACGGCAACATCGCCGCGTCATACAACGCGGCGACGGGCGTGTTGACGCTTTCGTCCTCGGGCAACTCGGCGTCGCTCGCACAATGGCGAGCCGCGCTCGATGCGGTGACGTACACCGACACGGCGGTGACGCCGAATGCGGCGACACGCACGATCAGCTTTAGCGTGGTCGATACGGCTGCCGTGACAAGCAACACGGCCACGCGCACGGTGACGGTGACCGATACCGATCAAACGCCGATCGTCAGCACCACCCGCGGCACGACCAACTACGTGGCCGGCACGTCGGCGGCGACGATCGACGGCGGCATCACGGTCAGCGATTTGGACAACGGGTCGCAATCAAGCGGCACGGTATCGATCACAACCGGCTTCCATTCCGGCGATACGCTGACGTTCGTCAACACGAGCTCGGCGACGTTCGGCAACATCGTGGGTTCGTACAATTCGGCAACCGGCGTGCTGACGCTGACCTCTTCCGGAGCAACCGCAAGCGATGCGCAGTGGGCCCACGCTCTCTCCGCCGTGAAGTTCTCCGCAGCTTCCACCGCCACGCCCGGCAACCGCACGATTTCGTTCGTCACGAGCGACGGCACGAAGACGAGTACCGCGGCCACCGATACCGTCGACGTCCTCGGGCCCCCGCAAATCACAACCGATGCCGGCTCCGCTTCGTTCGTCGCTGGCGACAACACCGTTTCGACCTCGGTCGCGATCGATCCGGGCCTCGGGCTGACGGATTCCGGCTCGCCGACGTTGGTCTCGGCCACGGTCGCCGTCACGGGCAATTTCCATAGCGGCGAAGATGTCCTGGCGTTCTCGAACACGAGCGCCACGTCGTTCGGCAACATCACCTCGTCCTACAACGCAACGATGGGCGTACTGACGTTGAGTTCGACCGGCCATTCGGCCACGCTCGCGCAGTGGCAGGCCGCATTGGCAGCGGTGACGTACACCGACACGGCGATTACCCCGAACAACGCGACGCGCACGATCAGCTTCTCGGCAGTCGATACGGGCTCGGTCACGAGCAACACCGCCACGCGCACGGTGACGGTAACGGACACCGATCAAACGCCGATCGTGACGACGACGGGTACAACGGCCACGTACGTAGCAGGCCGAACGGCCGCGACGATCGACAGCGGCGTTTCCGTCAGCGATCGCGACAGCGGAACGCAAGCGTCGGCCACCGTGTCGATCACGGGCAACTTCCAAAGCGGCGAGGATGTGCTCGCGTTCACGAACGGCAACGTGGCGGCGTTCGGCAACATCGCCGCTTTCTACAATTCGACGACGGGCGTATTGACGCTGACATCCGCCGGCAATACGGCCACCGATGCGCAGTGGGCGAGCGCGCTGTCGGCCGTCACGTTCTCGTCGAGCGGCACGCACTTCGGCAATCGCACGATTTCGTTTGCGACGAACGACGGAACGAAGACGAGCGCGTCGGCGAGCGCGACGCTCACCGTGCTCGACGAACCTCACATCGGTACGGATGCCGGCTCCGCCACGTTCGTCGCGGCAGACAACACGAGCTCGACGCCGATCGTCGTCTCGCCGCATTTGACGTTGACCGACGCGACGAGCAACGCATTCGCCTCGGCGACGGTTTCGGTCGCGGGCGGCTTCCATGCGGGCGAAGATGTCCTCGCCTTCAGGAACGACGGCGCGACGATGGGCAACATCGCGGCTAGCTACGATGCGAACACAGGGGTGCTCTCATTGACGTCGGCGGGCGGTACCGCCACGGCCGCACAATGGCAAACGGCGCTCGCATCGATCACCTACACCGATACGGCGATTACGCCGAATAACGCTTCGCGCACGATCAGTTTCACTGTCACGGACGGCAACGGTGTGACGAGCGATGTGCAGACACGCAACGTCACGGTACACGACACGGATCAAACGCCGCTCTTGACGGTGGGAGGAAATGTCACGTTCACGGCGGCGGGCATCGGCTCGACACCCGTGGCCGTCGCGCCGCAAGTTACGCTGAGCGATCGCGACAATACGACCGAACTCGCCGCGCAAGTTTCGATTACGGGCGGCTTCGATCCGGCGCACGATACGTTGGCGTTCACGGGTAGCGCGGGCACGGGCAATATCGCCGCGAGCTACAACGCCGCAACGGGCGTGTTGACGCTGACCTCGGCCGGCGGCACGGCCACGCTCGCGCAATGGCAGGCGGCGCTGCAATCGGTCACGTATTCCGATTCCTCGCTGGCCGCGGGCACGGGCCGCACGGTGACGTTCGCCATTAGCGACGGCGCCAAGACGAGCGCGGTGGCGTCCAATCTCGTCCAGATCACCACCGCGCCGATGTTCCCGCCGATTTTGCCGACGCTGCCTCCGACCGTCATCGATACGCCCGCGCCGAGCCATGCATCGGAGTTCACGGGCGACGAGAACACCGCACCGCCCGATGTCCTGCAAGAATTCAACGAGCCGCCGCGCATCGGCTCGGTGCCCATCGTGCAAACCATCACGTTCTCCGATCCGAACGCCCCGCGCAACATCTTCGCGCTCGATCACACGGCGGTGGGGCGCTTCGATATGACCTCGCTCGATGCGGCGATCTCCGTCTCGTCGGCCGAGACGTCCGCACCGTTGCCGGAGCTCTCGTTCGCGATGGAGCCGAACGATCCGTTCTCGATCGAAGTCGCGACGTTGCTGCCGGCGGCGGATGTGATGCATGCGCAGTCGGACGTCACGGTTCGCCTCGCCAACGGCCGTTCGCTGCCAGGCTGGATCCACTACGACGCGGCAAGCGGCGTGTTGCGCGGAAAGATGCCGCCCGATGTGCAAGACGTTCACATCGTCGTGCAATCGCGCGATGCGGCGGGGCACGTCTCACGTCGCGTAGTCGTGCTCGCGCCGCACGAGAAGCACGGCGGCTCCCATGGCGCATCGCATCGCGTCGTTCATCCGAAGGCGCCGGGTCATGCCGAGCGCTCGCTCGCCGAACCGGCCGTGGCGCGTACAGCGCGCCCCGTGGGCAAGCCTTCGCTCGATCAACAGTTTGCGCAAGCGCGTGCGGCGTTGCACGTCTCCCATCCCGGCGTCGCTGCGCGTCGCGTATGAATTATCGACATCTCTAAAGACCAATGAGACTACAACCGTCAGTTGCCGAAGTGATGCCTTCTCCCGTCTTGGCGCCGGCTTCGCAAGCCGCGCGCGAGGCGCGCCCCAAGCGCGGCTTGCGCCCGACGCTGATCGCCGTGTCGGTGGCGGCGTTATGGCTATCGGGCTGCGCGATCAAGCCGACGCCTTTTACTGACGCCGAGCGCGTGCAGAACGCACATGCCGAACGCACCGCGATGTTCGCGGATCAGCCGCCGCTCACGGGCCCCGTGACGCTCGAAGAAGCGATGGCGCGCGCGATTCGCTACAACCTCGATCATCGATTGAAGATGATGGAAGAAGCGCTCGCGCAGAAGCAACTCGATGTCGCCAACTTCGACATGCTGCCGCGCCTGACGGCCGCTGCCGGTTATACGAATCGCAGTCATCCGCTTGCGTCGGAGTCGATCTCGCTGCAGACGCACCAAGTATCGTTGGAGCCTTCGTATTCGACCGATCAGAACGATCGCACGGCCGATCTGACGTTCTCGTGGAATGTGCTCGATTTCGGCGTCAGCTACTTCGAGGCGAAAGAGCAAGCCGATCGCGTGCTCGTGGTCGAGCAGCGCCGGCGCAAGGTCGTGCAACTGATGATGCAGCAAGTGCGCGAAGCGTATTGGGAAGCGGTGGGCGCGCAGCGTTTGGAGAGCCATATCGGCCCGCTGCTGGCGCAGGCTAAGCAAGCGCTCGACGAATCGCGTCAATCGCAGCGCGAAGGGCTGCGCTCGCCGCTCGATACGCTCGGCTATCAGCATGCGCTGCTCGACATCATGCGCCAGCTCGAAGCGGTGCGCGATCAGCTCGACGAGGCGAAGCCGCGCCTCGCTTCGCTGATGAATATCGCCCCGGGCACCGAGATCACGCTCGCGCCGCCGAACACCTTCACGGTGCCGAGCTTCGATATGCCGATGGATCGGATGGAAGAGACGGCGCTCGAACGCCGGCCGGAGCTTGTCGAAGCGAGCTACAACGAACGCATCAGCGTCAACGAGACGCACAAGGCGATCGCCAAGCTGTTGCCCGGTATCGAATTCCAACTGGGCTCGCATTACGACAGCAATAGCTTTCTGGCGTACCACGCATGGCGCGCGGCGGGCATCAACGTCAGCTGGAATTTGCTGAACTTGCTCAACGCGAAGAATATTCGCGGCATGGCGAACGCGCAGCACGAGGTCGCGCGGGCGCAGCAATTGGCATTGTCGATGGCCGTTCTGACGCAAGTACACGTCGCGCGCACCGAGTTCGGCGCCAAGCAGCGTCAATTCGATCTGTACAAGCAGATCAACGACGTCGACGGGCAAATCCTGGAGCACACGCATAACGCGACGGTGGCGAGCGCTCAAGGCAAGCTCGAAGAGATTCGCGCGGCGACTTCTGCGATGATGTCGGAACTGCGTCTCTATCAAAGCTACGGCGAACTGGAAAGCGCCTACGGCCAACTGTTGGCGACGCTCGGGCTCGACCCGTTGCCGGCCAACGCCGGTCAGGGCGATTTGAAATCGATCGAGCAATCGATTGATAAGGAGCAAACGCGGTGGGCCGAGTTCGGCCACGCGGACGGAGTCAAGACGCAATGAATCGATGGTGTAGGGCGGGGCTGCGCAGTGCGGCCCTGTTGGTAGTGACTTATGGTTGTGTGACTGGGAGCGCGATGGCGGCGGGCGCCGCCGCCGGGGGCGCCGGTGCGGCGGCCGGCCGGGCGACGCAGAGCGGTGCTCCCGCAACGGCGCCGCAGACCGCGCCGCATGCGGCCCTGGCCGCTGGCCTGTCGAATGCGCCGGCCGTCGCAGCCGTTTCCGCGGCGGCACATACCGACGACGACGGCCGCATCCGTATCCAGCTCGTCGCGCGCGATCAAGTCGACATTTCCAGCGAAATCAGCGCGAAGATCGCCTCGATGCCGTTTCGCGACGGCGATGCGTTCCGCGCAGGGCAGATGCTCGTCTCGCTCGATTGCTCGCTCTACGCCGCGCAACTGCATAAAGCGCAAGCCGAAGCCGATGCGGCCGCGCAGCTCAAGCGTGTCGACGATCGGCTCTCGCAATTGCATTCGATCGGCGAGATCGACGTCCAGCAAGCCGAAGGTAGAGCGAAAGCGAGCGCGGCCGAAGTGGCTTACATGCAAGCCACGGTCCGTAAATGCGGAATCAGCGCGCCGTTCGACGGGCGCGTGGTCAAGCGCAGCGCATCGGCGCAGCAATTCGCCGAGCCCGGCAAGCCGCTGCTGACGATCGTCGATACGGGCCATCTCGAACTGAAGATGATCGTGCCGTCGAAATGGCTGGCTTGGCTCAAGCCCGGCCATCCGCTCACGGTTACTGTCGATGAAGTCGGCAAGAGCTATCCGGCCACGGTCGCGCGCATTGGCGCACGCGTCGATCCCGTCACACAAACGGTCGACGTGACGGCTGCGCTGTCGGGCCATGCGCCCGAACTGCTGCCCGGCATGAGCGGCTGGGCGCGCTTTGCCGGCGCCGGCACGCCCGCTCCCGCCGCACGGTAGCCGTTTCATGAACGCCCCTTTGCGGATCGAGGCGAGCGCGCTCGCACTACTGTGGCAATTGTCGGCGCGCGCACGCGAGGCGACGAGCGAGGAGACGCTTGGCTTTGTCATCGTCAACGAGACGCTCTCGCTCACGCCATATCGGCAAGCCGCATGGTGGCGCGCACCGGCGCCTGTGCCGGGCGCGGTCGCCGCGGTGTCGGGGCTGCCGCAAAGCGATCCGGGCGCACCGTACGTGCAGTGGCTCGGCGAGGTTTGCCGTTTTCTCGAACATCGCGCGATGCAAGGGAAGGGGGCCGCTGCGTCGCGGACGTCGAACGCCGCGCAGCAAGCGCCGTCTGTGTCTCCGTCCCCCGGCGACGCCGCGCTCGCCGGCGAAGCGACGAATCCGCCCGCCGAGCCGATCGATCCGGCGACGCTCGCTTGGCCGTTCGCCTTTACCGCTGACGGCCTGCCTGCCGCGCTCGCTGCCGATTGGGCCGCCTGGTGGCCGACGCACGCGCTCTGGGTGCCGCTCATCGATCGCACGGGCCGTTCGTTCGGCGGCGTGGTGTTCGCCCGCGAGGAGCCGTGGACGCATATCGATCAAGCGTTGCTCGCCGAACTCGCACGCGTGTGGTCGCACGCGCTCGCCGCGTTTGCTCCCCGGGCATCGGTGTTGGAGCGCGCGAAGCTGACGTTGCGCTCCGGCAAACATCGCCGCCGCGTGCTGGCCGCGCTCGCCGTGGCCCTCGTCATACCGGTGCCGCTAACGGTATTGGCGCCCGCGGAAGTCACGCCGAAAGATCCGTTCGTCGTGCGCGCGCCGCTCGATGGCGTCATCGATCGGCTTTTCGCGCAGCCGAACCAACGTGTAGAGGCCGGTACCCCCTTGTTCGCGCTCGATTCGACGGCGCTCGCCTCGCGCTATGCACTTGCCAACAAGAACTACGCGACGGCGCAAGAGGAATATCGTCAAACGGCGCAGCTCGCCGTCACCGACGACAAAGATCGCCTCGATATGGCGTTGCGCAAAGGCAAGCTCGATCAAAGCGCGGTCGAGCTCGATTACACGGCGCGCGAGCTGGCCCGTGTGCGTGTCAACGCGCCGCGCGCCGGCGTAGCCGTCTTCTCCGATCCGAACGATTGGAACGGTAAAGCTGTTTCGATTGGCGAAAAGGTGATGCTGCTGGCCGATCCGGCGCACGTCGAACTGACGGCCTATGTGCCGGTGGCCGATAACATCGACGTCGTCCCCGGCGCGTCGGTCACGCTTTATCCGAAGAGCTCGCCGCTCGCCGCTTACGACGCGCGGATCGATACGGTCGCCTATCGCGCCGAGCCGACGCCCGAGGGCGTGGTGGCCTACCGCGTCAAGGCCACCTTCCTCGGCGATGTCAAACCGCCGCTCGGCGTGATGGGCACCGCGCGTATTCACGGCCGCTGGGCGCCGCTCGCCTACTATCTGCTGCGTCGCCCGCTCGCGACGGCGCGGCAGTGGCTCGGCTGGTAAGCCATGCGCGGCCTCGCCTTTCTTCTCGTTACGACGTAGCACGCCGATGTCTCGCCTTCCGCCCCTACGCCAAGAGTTGACGCTGACGCCCGGCGCCGCGACGCCGGACGGCGCGCCCACATGGATGCTGCACGATCCGGCGGGGAATCGTTTTTTTCAGATCGGCTGGCCTGCGTTCGAGGTGCTCTCGCGCTGGTCGCTTGACGATCCCGAAGCGATCATCGCTTCGGTCAATGCCGAAACGACGTTGCATCTGACGATGGACGACTTCGAAGCGCTGACGCGTACGCTGCATCATCAGCACTTGTTCGTCGCCACGAATGCAGCCGATACCTCGCGTTTGGCGAGTGCGGCCGCCGCACATAAGCTTTCGCATGCGATGTGGCTGCTCAAGCACTACCTGATGATCCGTGTGCCGCTGTGGCGGCCGATGCCGTTTTTGCGGCGCTTCGCGCGCTATGCCGACATCGCGTATCGCCCTGCTTCGTGGGCCGTCGTCGCGCTCATTGCGCTGACGGGGCTCGTGCTCGTTTCGCGCCGTTGGGACGAGTTCATCCATACGTTTCATGGTTATGCCGATCTGAAAGGGCTGCTGGCGATCGGGGTAGCGCTCGGCTGCGCGAAGGTGCTGCACGAGTTCGGCCATGCGTTCACGGCGCATCGCTACGGCTGCCGCGTGCCGACGATGGGTGTAGCGCTGCTCGTGATGGTGCCCGTGCTTTATACGGATACGACCGAGGCTTGGAAGGTGCCGGGCCGCGCCGAGCGATTGCGGATTGGCGCAGCCGGGATGCTGACGGAGCTCGCGCTCGCCGCGTTTGCCACGCTTGCTTGGAGTCTGCTGCCCGACGGGCCGATACGCGCCGGTGCATTTCTGCTCGCCACGACGACATGGATCGGCACATTGACGATCAATGCGAGCCCGTTCATGCGGTTCGACGGCTACTTCCTATTGTCGGATTGGCTCGACATGCCGAACCTGCATGATCGCGCGTTCGCGTTCGGCCGCTGGTGGATGCGTGAGCGTTTGTTCGGCTTTCGGGATCCGCAGCCCGAACCGATGGCGCCGCGGCGGCGTCGGTTTCTGATCGCGTTTTCGTTCGCCACCTGGCTTTATCGGCTCGTCGTTTTCTTTTCGATTGCGCTCATCGTCTATCACACGTTTTTTAAAGCGCTGGGATTGATGCTGTTCTGCGTGGAGTTCGGATGGTTTATCGCGCGGCCGGTCGTGCGCGAAGTCATTGCGTGTTGGCAGCGCCGGGCCGATCTGCACTGGCGGCGAGAAACGAGGCGCACGGCGTTGATCGGCGCGTTGCTGGTGGGCATTTTTGTGCTGCCTTGGCACGGCGGCGTCGGCGCGCCGGCCGTGCTTGGGCCGCTGCGCGCGCAAGGGCTATACGTGCCGGAGGCGGCTTACGTGACGAGCGATGCGCCGATCGCGCGAGACGGCCAGCGCGTGAAGGCCGGCGATGTGCTGGCCGTGCTCGCTTCGCCCGATCTGACGCACCGGCTGCAGGCTGCGCAAGCCGACGAAGCGTTGTTGCGGTGGCAAGTCGAGCAGCAGTCGTTCGACGAGCGGCTGCTCGATCAGGGCGTGGCGTTGCACCGCCGATGGGAAGCGGCGCGCGAGACGGTAACGGGTTTGACGGCACAAGTGGCGCAACTGACGCTGCGCGCGCCGTTCGACGGCGTCGTGCAAACGAGCGAAGCGCTCGCGCCGAGCACCTGGCTGCCGAGAGGTGAGCATGTGTTCGATGTCGTCGGGCCCAAGGGTGTAAAGGGCGAAGCGTTTGTGGGTGAAGACGACGCTTCGCGCGTGGCTACGGGCGATCAAGTCAGCTTCGTCGCCGAGATTCCCGAACTCGGCGCGATGCAATGCCGCGTGACGGCCGTCGACCGCGTCAACGTCGGTACGCTCGATGCGCCGTCGCTGGCGAGCGTTTATGGTGGGCCGCTGCCCGTGCAGTTGCAGCCGAGCACGCATCAATTGATTCCGTTGGCAGCGACTTATCGCGTGCGGATCGGCGATTGCCCGGCGAATGAAATATGGCCGCGTGAAATCGACGGCACGGCGACGATCGGCGGCGCGCGGCAGAGCTTCGCTTGGCGTGGGCTTAAGTGGTTGGCTTCGGTTTTTGAGCGCGAGAGCGGGGCGTAGCAGGACCGAGTACCGACAACATCCACACGGTCAGGCAAAACGTCGAGTATCAAGAGCGCAAGCCTTGCATCCCGCCGGACTTATTCACGAAGTACGCGGGCAGCTCGTTCTGGTCCAAGCCGGAACTCAATACACGCGGCGTGAAGATCCTGTGATCGTTCACAGGACCAAGGTCATTCAGTCCACGCTCGCCGGCCGCGAATGCCGAGTCGGCGTTTGTTCCTCGTGATAATGCGGCGCCGTGGCAGGCGCCTTCATCACATCGGCGTTGCCGAGGATGGTCTCGGTGATCAACCTATCTTGGCCGCGTTCAAACCAGCAAGCCGTCGCCGAGTTGCGATTGCCGTGCAAGTTGACGACGGCCATCCACGCATCATGCTTCGACGCACCGGGAGGCGGCGGCTCCGGGAACCGCTGCGGCGGCAAGATAAGCGCATCGCCGGGTGCGAGCCATAAATCCGCCAAGCTAATCTCCTGCGCGAAAGGCCGCCACCGCGCCACGCTAATCACGAGCGGCAAGCGCGAATCGCGCGAAAAGAACACATGCGGGAACGCGTGATACTCGAGATCGGTCGGGTTATACGTCAGCAATTCACGCCGTCGCCCGAGTTCGAGATAGGGCGATTGATGGCCAGCCCATTGGCCATAAGTGTATTGCCCGCACATCAGCCCTTCGTATTCGAACCGAACACACTCGCCGGCACGCAGCAAGGTCATGCCGAACGCTTGCGCGGTGGCAGGCGTGGCCCACAGCGGCTCGTACTCGACGAGATCCGAATGGAAATCGAATTCCTTGATCGTGTATCCGCCGTCGCGCGTGGGGATGCGCTTGTCGCGCCAACTCACACCCATGTACTTCGTTCCCATGTCCAACTGGCGATCCTCACGGGCAAGCGCAATCTCTTCGCCACGCGGCTCGGCATATTGCTCGCATCGGCCGTGATTGTTGTAGAGATAAGGAAACCGTTTGCAGTCGAGCGCATAGGCGTCGCCGTCTTCGATGAACAGCACGGGGTCGAGGTGCGAAGCGGACATGAAAAGTATCCCCGGGAAATGGCGTTGAAATATGCCTGAATGACGAGAAGCGCGGCATGGCCGCGCTTCGCTTGCAACGGTAAGGCGCTACCTGCTCGCGCCGCCGTCTTTACCAGTAGAAGTGATTGAACTCCTCGATCGACCAGAGCATGCTGCCTTGCTTCCAGGTCTTGACCCTCGCCGATTTATCGCTTTGAACGAGATTGTACGCATCGTGCCAGCAATGCAGAACCAGGAAGTTCGCCTCACTCGGCCTGCCGCGGATGTCCCAGAGGATGTCGTCTTGTCGCTGCTGTCCGTGATCGCCGAACGCCTGCAACTGACAATTGGCGTCCGACTTGACGAACGACTGCAAGCACGCCCCCGTTTCGTAATTGATGAGGATGTGCGCGTTCGGCGTTTCGTTGTAGCGCGGATAGCGAAGGAAGTACCAATACTGTCCCAGGTAGGGGCCGCCGTCGATCGCTTTTTCGCCGGCTTTCACCATCTCGATCGTCGTCTTCAGTTGCGTACCGGCCGCCAGCGCCGCCTTCTCGCCGTCGAGGTTTCGAATGCGGTGAAGCTTAGTGTGGGTCTCCGCGCTCGCCTCCGTCACGAGCATACCCGTTGCCGATGCGTCCTTACTGATTAATCGCGACGTGACGTTGATGGTCGGGTTCAGGGTGGCCGGACTCGTGCCGAAACCGGCTACGACAAAATCCGACGATCGGCCGTTCAACGCCCGGCCGCCCAGCACGTAAGTGAGGCCGGCGATGTCGCACGGTTGCATGTGTCGCACGAGTTTGTTCCAGCGCTGGAGCGTCTCGTGACTCGCGCCATGTTCGAGCAGTAGCTGACGCACGCCAACCGGCGGATAGTAGCGCGGATCGCGCGGCCAGCGTTCCGTCGCGAGCAGAACCATTTCATGGCCGTCGTTGCGCACCCCGGCGAGCTTCTCGGCAACGCGTTGCCAGAACGCCGCGAAGGCGCCGTCATCGGCGTTTTTGCTCGGCGCCAGCAAGGTTTCCTCGCCGCGCACCTTGCGATTCACGGCCACGATGGCGATATGGAGCCCCGGCGCGCCGCCGACTTTCGATCCCGCCTGAGTCTGACGCTTATCGGATTGCTGCGTCGAGTCGCTTTTCGACGCTTTCTTGATACTGATGATCGAGTCTTGCCACGTGGCTTCGATCGTCGCTTCATTGCCCAAACACCATTCTCGCGCCTGTTTAATGGCCTCTTGTTTCTCTTTGTATTGCCTCGGAACGAACTCGTTGATCGGCGCCAACTGCATATCGATGACGAGGGGCGCTTGCGACAGATTCAAACGCCAGTTTTCCACCGCGGCGTGGCAGTTCTTCGGGTCATTGGGGTTGAATTTGACGGCGTGGTTCGCTGGTCCCCCCGAGGTTTTGATGCAGACCTTCTGCTTCTTCGCCTGGTTCTTTTGTTCCTCGCTGATATGGGTCGAGGCATCGGCGACGAAGGCGCCGTATCCGACCGAAATCGCCACGTCCAGATCAGTCTTTTTCGTCGAAACAGACTTCTCGAGCATCACGGAGTACGCAATGCTTCCGCCGACCGTCACCTCCCTGACCACATCGGTGCCGAACCGCTGGAAGAAATCGATGAAATCGTCGAGCGTACTCAGGTCGTCTTTGAACGCGGGGAGCGCTTTGACGGCCGTGAGAAAGTCGCCATGCAGATTGCCCTCGAGATTTTTGATTTCCAGCTTCCAAAGCTGCTGGATGTCGTGACGAGTCCCCGCGTAATGCTCGTCGAGCGTCGACTCCTGTTGGTTGAAGGTGGACTGGAAACCGGCGGAAAAGGCGCCGTATTTGCCTTTCGCATTGAGCTGGACACTGCTTTTTTTATCGTATTCGGCAATCGATTCGAACGTCTCGATCAGTGTCCAGGAGATGGGTTTGTGGGTGAGCTCAACGCGCTCGCCGATGAGATAAGGCGTCCCGTCGATCACCTTCGTTTGCTCGTTGCGTTTGGTGTCGAGCACGCGATTGAGCGCTTGCACTTCGCCCGGCCAACACAGCTTGTTGATCCCGCAGCCGAGCATATCGACGCCGCCGGCAGCATCCAACTTGCCTTCCTTCGTGTCCTTCGTTGTTACCGCATCGTTCGCACGATCGTTCATGGCATTCCCCGTAGCGTTTTTTAATGACTCCGCAACATTCAACGGCCCTCATGGTTGCGGTACTGAATGACGAAGCCAGTCTAAAAGCCACGGGAAAACCCGGCAGTATCAGTTCGGTATCAGTTTTCGCCGATCGTTTCGCCCACGAGAGTTCGGACTCCGGGATTCGGCCCGCAATGAGATCTAACGGGCGCAGTACAATGCCGTGTCTAGCGCGGCTCAATTAATGCGCTTTCTTTCCTTTTGCTTTCGGCGATGCGAGGACCTGCTGTCACCGTTCAGGACGGACGAGTGCTACTCGATCCCGGGGTGCTGAAAGGCCTGCGCAAAACGCAAGGATTCAGTCAGGAAACGCTCGCCGATGCGTGCTTGGATCGGCGTTTATGCGTGTCGGTCGCTTCCATCAAACGCGCCGAAACCGGCAAGCCCGTGCTTTACCGCACGGCCCGGCATTTGGCGAGCATGTTCGGGGTCGACATCGATGCGTTGATCGATAAGCCGGGCGGCGCCGGTCAAGGCGAGGAGGGCGCCGAAACGGCGGCCGTTGCGCAGTCGCCAACCGACGCCGGCGCGTTTTCCGCCGCTTCCTCGCTCGAAGAAGCGATTCGTTACGGCGTGGTGCTGCAATTCGCACCGCATGCTGGGCTCCCCATCCCAAAGATCTCCGCGCTGATCCGTCAGTTCGGCGCGGAGCCGCAACATGACACCGAAATGGCCGCATGCTTCGGCCGCTCGCATGCGTACGGCAGCGATAGCCGGCGCGCGTTGCTCTGCGCAATGGCCTTACTCGAAGCGGGCTACGTCGATGTGCGCCGCCCCGTCGTGCTCGCTTTGCAACATTGGGGCGAACCGATCCGCCCTCTGCCGCCGCGCGAGTGGTTCGGGCCCCGCACGCAAACGCCGATGGTTCATGTGGCGCAGCCGTTGATCGAGCAGCTATCGGCCTGGTTCGAATTTGCGCAGGCCGATCGCGCTTCGCCACAGTATCGCGCCTGCTTGCGCGTGCGGGAGCCCGGTGAGACGGCGACGCTGCGCGGCATGGCGGGGCGATCGATCGAAGTGCTTCAATTCGGCGCGGTGCTCGATGCCGTCCACGAGTGTCAGGACGGTCATGTGATCTACGTCCGCGGCATGGCGGGCATCGGCAAATCGCGGCTCGTCGATACCTTCCGCTCGATGGCGCGCAAGGAAGGATTCGCGTGCCATGGCGGCGAGTTTCATGATTTCGGCGTGGACGACGGCGCGCGATTGCTGGCCGAACTCGTTTGCAGCTTGGCCGGCGTCTCGTTCGCCGTCGATCCAGCTTTCGATCAAGCGCATGCGGGCCGCGGCGCGAAGGCGGCGCAAGCGTTCGAGCGGCTGAAACTACCGCCGGAATCGCGTGTGTTTTTGCTGGCGTTGCTGGAGGCGGCGCCGAAAGACGAGGCGCTGCAAGCGCGCTATGCGGCGATGAGCGACCGCGAACGTCACGACGGTTTGCTGACGGCGATGTCGCATCTGATGCTCAAGCAGGCGATTGCGCAGCCGCTGGTTCTCAGCATCGAGGATGTGCATTGGGGCGATCCGCAAACGCTCGCGCTACTGAGCCGGCTGATGGCGGCCACGAGCGATGCGCCGATCGTTTGGCTCTTGACCTCGCGCCACGAGGGCGATCCGCTCGATGCGGCGCTACGGCCGAATTTCGACGCGGCGCTCAGCATGCTCGATTTGGCGCCGCTGCGGCCACGCGAGGCCGTTTCGCTGGCCGCGCAATTCACCGAAGTCGATCCGGCCTACCGCGCCGCATGCATCGAGCGGGCGCAAGGCAATCCGCTTTATCTGACGCAACTGCTCGCCAATCACGAAAGCGAATTTCCCGACAGCCTGCGCCATCTCGTTCAAACCCGTGTCGACCGCCTGCCACCTTCTGCGCGCAACGCACTGCGATACGCCGCCGTGTTGGGCCACCGGTTCGAACTGACGTGGCTGCGCAGGGCCTTGGGCGATATGGGCTACGTGCCGGAGCGAGAAGTACGGCAAATGATGATCCGCGAAGTCGATGGCGGCGCCTACGCTTTCGTGCATGACCTCGTGATGCGATGCGTGTACGAAAGCGTTCCCGCCGCGGCGCGGCAACGGATGCATCACGCGGTCGCGCAGCTGTATCGCGACGCCGACGTCTCGCTCTACGCGCAGCACTTGGCGCGATCGGGCGATCCGGGCGCCTGCCGTGCGCTGTTGGCTGCGATGCGCGACAAGCTCGCCAGCTATCACTACGCGCAGGCGCTAGAGCTCGGCGACTTATGCGATGGGTTGGCGACGCTCGCTTCCGAACGCCTTCAGCTCGCTTTATTGCGAGGGCAGGCCGATGCGGGTCTCGGGCAATTGAACGAGGCGGCCGAGCACTTCCGCGCGGCGCTCGATCTCGCCGCCTCGCCGGCCGCACGGGTCGAGGCCGTTCTGTTATTGGCGCCTGTCCTGAACGCGCTCGATCGGTTGGCGGACGAAGAGCGGCTGATCGAGGAGACCTTGCCGCTCGCGCACGCCATCGGTGCGCACGCCGATTTAGCGCGTCTGTTGCAGCTGCGCGGAAATATTCATTTTCCGCAGGGCGATTACGCAATGTGCCGGCAACTGCATCGCGATGCGTTGCGCTATGCGCGCCGTGCGCGTCATGCCGAAAGCGAAGCTCGCGCCCTGAGCGGTATCGCCGATTCTTACTACGCTCAAGGCCGGATGAGGCGAGCCCATGCGATCTACGATCAATGCGTCGCACGTTGCGAACTCGACGACGTGGCACAGGTCCTGGCGGGCAACCTCGCCGCGCGTGGTTCGACCGCCGCTTACCTCGGCTTGGGCGAACAGGCGTTGCGCGATAGCGAACAGGCGGTGGCCTGCAGCGAGCGCATCGGCGATCGGCGTGCCGAAGTCTTCGCTCGTGTTACCGCCGTATGGGCCATGAGCGACATGGGACAAGACGAGCAAGCGCGAGAGGCGGTGGAGCGCGCACTCGCGCTGGCGCAGCGCATCGGCACGAGCCGCTTTGAACCGATGTTGTTGGAGGTGTCGGCGCGCTTGGCGCTGCGCCGGGGCGAGGCGTCGCTCGCTTGGCGATTGATCACGCAAGCGGCGGCCATGGTAGATCGATTGCAGCTGCAGCGCTACGTGGGCCCGTGGGTGCAAGGCAGCCTCGCATTGATCGCCCCGGAGGCGGCGCTGCGCGACCAAGCGCTCGCGAAAGGCGCCGTACTGCTCGGGCAGCAGTGTCTCGCTCACAACGCCCTGCGCTTTCATCTTGCGCAGGCCGAACTCGCGTTACTTGAAAAGCGGCCCGCCAACGCACGCCAATTCGCCCAACGGCTGCGCGCGCTAGCCGGGCGCGAGCCGTACCCGTGGATCGATCATCATGTGCAGCTCATCGAGCAAGGCGCGCGGTGGTTGGACACTGCATCTGCGGGTGCGCTTGCCGCGCTGGGGGCGCTTCGAGAAACCGGCGCGGCTTATGGGTTTGCCGCGACCCTGCCACGCTGGAGCGCGACCTCGACGATGCTGAACGCCCACTAGCGGCCGCGCTCCCCGCGTGGCCTAGCCCGCCTCGCTATGCCGAACTGGGCTCGCCGGTCAACGCGGAAATGGGCTTGTCGACTTGACGTTCGAGCCCGGCCGAAAATGCCTGTGCCAGGGTGGCCATAGCGATCCGACGATAGAGGTGAAGCGGCCGACATCACGCCGTGACGCGAAAGACAGCGCGACGGGGCACGAACGATGCTGGCGGTGGATGAACTCACCCGTCTTCGGAGGCTTCCATGTCGAATGCTGGGCAACGCGAGGGTAGAGCGGAACCCGATGACCGCAAGCAGCAAGCCGATGCGAGCGTTACGCGCACGCACGTCGAACGTCAACCCGTGCCGGGGCATCAGGAAAACATTCCGGTGGACGGCGACATGAGGCAAGCGCCGGGCGGCAGCCCCGACAACGGGCCGGTGGCGGGGCCTGTCCAGGATGATGTGCCGACGGCGCAGCCAACCGCCGAACCGGATACGAAGCCCGGCACGCCGCCGGGTACGCAAAGCGAGCGCGACCGGCTGCGCGGCAGCAACTGAGGTGACGATGGAACGGATCACGAAAGCGTTGGCCATTGCAGTGGCGCCGCTGCGGCTGCTCGATTTTCGGCGGGCGTCGGTATCCGGCACGGTGGCCGGTTTGTGTGCGGCCGGCGCGGCGGCTTACGGCGCGCGCAAGGAAGGCGCGACGGCCTGTGCGCCGATCAACGCCGTGACGCATTGCCTATGGCCCGAGCGGGCGGTGCGCGAGCGCGGCTTCAGCGTGCGTCACACGCTGCTCGGCCTAGGTATCCATCAAGGCGCGGCGATCTTCTGGGCGTTGTTGTTCGAACGGCTCGCGCCGCGCTCGCCGCGTGATCACGCGATAGCTGTGCTGGCCGCGGCGGCCGGGACGGCGGCCACAGCCTACTTTGTCGATTACCACGTGGTGCCCAAGCGCTTGACGCCAGGATTCGAAGCACACCTGAGCGCGCGTTCGATGACGCGCGTCTACGCGGGGATCGCCGTCGGCCTAGCGGCGGTCGCGCTGCTGCGGCGAGTCAAGGATTAGCGAAGGCGCGCTTCTTCGCTTCTTGGCATCTCGGCGCCCTCGCTAAGCCGGCCAATCGTCCGCCATTTGCACGAGCAATTCCCGCAGCCACACGCTGGCGGGATCGAGATGGCTGCGCGGATGCCAGGCGACGAACATCGTGAAGCCGCGCGCGTCGAACGGCAGTTCGAATACATCGAGCGCATCGCGATAGCGGGTAACGAGCCGGGACGGCAGCGTCGAAACGTAATCGGTCCGGGCGAGCAATTCCGGGACGACCGTGAAGTGCTGGACCGAGAGCGAGACCCGGCGTGTACGCCCGAGCGCTTGCAGATGTTCGTCCATAAATCCGAAGAAACTTCCCCCGCTCGTCGAGACAAGCACGTGCTCGAGCGTGCAGTAGGCATCGAGATCGAGCGCCCTGCGTCCACGCGGGTGCCCTTTGCGTTGCACGAAGACGAACCGCTCGTCGTAGAGCTTGCGGGCCTTTGCCCATGCCGGAACCATGCGTTCGGAACCGATCAATAAGTCGATTTCGCCGCGCTCGAAACGCTCGATGCCGACCGCCGGCTCGGCGGCGACGAACGCCAGTTGTACGTTGGCGCCGGCATGCTTCGGCCACTCTTGCATCACGCTCAACCCCATCACGGCCATGGCCTGGTCGCTGCCCGCAATAGCGAAACGGCGCGCATCGGCGAACGGATCGAACGTCGGCTGCCGCCGCACGACCGCTTCCAATTGCACGAGGGCCGCCTTGAGCGGCGCCATCAGCGCCGTCCCACGCGCGCTGCGCGTCATGCCGCGGCCGCTCGGCGAGGGAATCAACAAAGGATCGCCAAATAGCTGCCGCAAGCGCGCGAGTTGAGTCGAGACGGCGGGCTGGGTCAGATGCAACCGCTCGGCGGCGCGCGTCACATTCGATTCCTCCAACAGCGCATCGAGCGAGACGAGCAGATTTAAATCGATGCCCCTCAAATCAATCATATTGATGGTTCGTATCTTATTAATTGATTTCAAGAATACGTACGGCATCGCTAAAGTTCAATCGTCCGATGTGACTTCACAACCGAATGCGACCGAACCGACCGAATTCAACGGAGGAAACGACGATGAAAGCCTGGATGCTCGACCAACCCGGTACACCCTTGGCGCTGCGCGATGAGCCCGCGCCGCAACCGCGCCGCGGCGCCGTACTGCTGCGGATGGAGGCCGTGCCGCTGCTGAGCTACACGCGTGCTTACATCGAAGGCAAGCTGCCCTACGCCTTTCCGCCGGGACCGTTTTCTCCTGGGACGAACGGCGTGGGCCGTATCGAGGCGGTCGGGGAAGGAGTGTATGGTTTTCGGGCGGGGCAGCGAGTCGCCGTCAATCCGTTTTGGCGCGCCGACGAGACGGTGGCCGAGCCCGAGCAAGTACTGATCGGGCTAACGGGCATCAGTGCGGGAAGCCAACCGGTGCTGGCGGATTTTCCCCATGGCGCGTGGCGCGAGCTTGCCGAATTCCCAGCCTCGACGATCATCGCACTGGATGGATTGGACGCGCAGCCTTCCTCGCGGCTGGCAGCGTTAGGCAAGTTTGTCGTTCCGTTCGGCGGCTTGCGTCGCGGCCGGCTCGCCGCGGGCGAAGTCGTGGCGATCAATGGTGCCACCGGCTACTTCGGCTCGGCCGCCGTCCTCGCGGCGCTTGCGCTCGGCGCTAGCCGCGTCGTCGCGTTGGGTCGCCGCGCACAGTCGCTGGCTAAGCTCGTCGAACGGGGCGGCTCTCGCGTGAAGCCGGTCGCGCTCACGGGCGACAGTGCGCGCGATGCCGCGGCCATTCGCGAAGCGTCGGGCGGCGGCGTGGATCTCGCTTTCGACATGGTGGGCCATGCCACCGATGCGAACGCGACGCTCGCCACGCTGCGCAGCTTGCGCCGCAATGGCCGGCTCGTGTTGATGGGCAGCATGCAAGTCGAGCTGCCGATCCCGTACGGCGAGATGCTGCTGAACAACTGGGAGTTGATCGGCAACTTCATGTACTCGCGGGCCGACTATTTGGCGCTGGTTTCGCTCGTCGCATCGGGGCAGTTGTCGCTCGATGCCGTCGAGCTGACGACCTTCCCGTTCGCTCAACTCGAAGCGGCCGTCGATCGTGCCGGGGCGGCGCAGGGGCTGCAATGCACGGTCGTATCCGCCGAGGGCGACCGCGCGTGGGGGTGAAGATCATTCGGCTTGATCCCGCGCGCGCAGCAAATCGGCGAGGCTGCGCGCAGCGGGCTTGAGCGGCGTGCGATGCTGCGTCCATCCCATCTGCTTTGACGGCGTCAATGCGCGCAGCCGCGTCGCCGCCCAGCGGAAAACGCGATACACGCGTGGGTGGGCGAACGCGCCGCGCCAAAACCGCCAAACGATTTGCTCTCGTTGGCTGTAGCTCGCACCTTGCCCACGCAGCGGATGGTCGACCGCTTCGTCCGGCGCGCGATTCGCTTCCGTACGGAGACGAACCAGCAATTGCGGAATCGGAATCCGCACCGGGCACACTTCCGCGCAGGCGCCGCATAGCGAGGAGGCGGTCGGCAAATCCGCGGTCGCCGCAAGCCCTAGCAAATGCGGCGAAATGATCTTGCCGATCGGCCCCGGATAGGTCGTGCCGTAGGCGTGTCCGCCGATGCGCGTATAGACGGGGCAGTGGTTCATGCAGGCGCCGCAGCGGATGCATTGCAGCGTCGCGCGCAATTGCTCGTCGGCATAGGCTTGCGTGCGTCCGTTGTCGAGCAGAACGACATGCATTTCGCGCGGGCCGTCCTTTTCGCCGTTGCGGCGCGGCCCCGTGATCAGATTGAAATAGGTGGTGATCGCTTGGCCGGTGGCCGAGCGTGTCAGCAAGCTCGAGAGCGGCACGAGATAGTCGAGCTTGCGTACGACCTTCTCGATGCCCATGAGCGCGATATGCACGTCGGGCACGGTCGTCGAAAGCCGGCCATTGCCTTCGTTCTCGACGAGCCAGAGCGTCCCCGTATCGGCCGCCGCGAAGTTCACGCCCGAAAGCCCGATATCCGCCTCCACGAAGGCATGCCGCAGCGCGCGCCGGCCCGTTTGAAGCAAGGCGTCGACATCTTCCGTATAGGTCGCCTCTTCGATGCGCGCTTCGAACAAGCTCGCGATGTCGCGCTTCGTCTTGTGAATCGCGGGCATGACGATATGCGACGGCTTCTCCCCCGCAAGCTGCACGATGAATTCGCCGAGATCCGATTCGGTACACGTCACGCCGTGTTCGGCGAGGTAATCGTTGAGTTCGATTTCCTCGCTCGCCATCGATTTGCCTTTGATCACGCGTTTGGCGCGATGCGACTGCGCGATGCCGAGCACGATCGCATTCGCTTGCTCGGGCGTGTCGGCCCAATGCACGACGACGCCGCGCGCGACGAGCTTCGCCTCGAACTGCGCTAATAATTGAGGCAGATGGGCGAGTGCGTCTTGACGAATCGCTTCGCCTAGATCGCGCAGCGCCTCGCATTCGTCCGCATCGGGGAACTGGACCGCGCGTTTCGTTTGCAGAAAATCCATCGCACCGCGGAAGCTGGCTCGCAGATCGGGATCGTCGAGCGCTGCGCGGGCGCGCGCCTTGAAGTCGTTCGGCGGCACAAAGTGCAAAGCTTGGGTGCTCATCGATGCACTCCCTGCGCCATATCGGCGGGCTGTTCGTCGGTGACGATGACCACCCACAGCCTGCGTGGGCCGTGGGCGCCATAGGCGAGCGTTTGTTGAATGTCCGATGTTTTCGATGGACCGGAGACGAGGACGAGATTGGTCGGCATGTCGTCGCTCCATCGCTCCATGTGAGCGGCTTCATGCAGATCGCGATGCAGCGTGTCGCCATAGACGAGCGCGATATGCAGCGGCGGAGCGACGGACATCGTTCGCGGCGAACCGGCGTCGGGGCAAATCACGAGCGTGCCGGTGGACGCGATGCCCGAGCGCGCAACGGTGAAGCCTGCTGCGACGGTGTCGAACAGCTCGGCCTTCCACGTTTCGAGCGGACGATCGAATGCGACGGGCTCGACTTCCGTGGGTAGGGCGGCCGCGAGCGCAGCGCCCTCGGCTCGCTTGGTATCGAGCAGCAACCGTTGCACGCCGGCGCGCGCGATCTCGTACGCTAGCTTTGCGGCCCATTGCGTTTCGCTGGTGCGCCAGACTTCGGCATGCGCCGCGACGAGCGCGGCTTCGAACGCATCGATCTGCTGCGCGGGCGTGGCATCGCGTAGGGTGCGCCATTGAGCGTAATGGGCATCGATGCGCTGATCGAGCGTGGGCTGCGCGATGCCTGGCTTCGTTGTTTGGTTTGCCTGCGTTGGGGCGGTTGAGTTTGCCGTCGTGGTTGGCCGTGTCGCCGCTGTTGCGGTTGTTGCGGTTGAGGCCGGTGTTGCAGTTGTTCCTTGCGCCGAGCGCAGTCGTCCCAGAATCCGTTCGCGGGCGCCGATCATGATTGCGGGTCCTCCATCGTCAGATCGACACGCGCGGCGTCAGCGTTCGCCGGCCGCGTTTCCGTTTGCGAAGCGTGCGTGGATGCTGGGCGGCGCACTATCCGAGCGTCGCCGCCCGTGCGTCGCCAGAGAAAGCTTGCGAGATGTTCGACGGCGAGCGGAGCCCCTTGATGTGCAGCCGCATGTCCGATGTTGAGCAGGCAGCCGCAATCGGCCGACACGAGGCGATCGCATCCCGTCGCGCACGCCGATTCGACCTTATCGCGCACCATCGCGCCTGATATATCGGGATGCTTGAGCGAGAACGTGCCGCCGAATCCGCAACATTCCGATTCGCGCTCGTGCTCGACGCGGGTCACGCCCGGCAAGACATCCACTAGTGCGACGCCGTGCAGGCGCGTGCCCATTTCGCGGCGCGCGGCGCACGAAGTGTGCAAGACGATGCGTTCGTCGTGAAGCGGGGCGGGGCATTCCATAGCAGGTGCGCTGCTGCTTTCGTCGGCGAAATCGACGTGGAGCACATGCAAGAGAAACTCGGCAAGTTCATAGACGCGCCCGGCTAGCCCCTGCGCTCGCCGCTCGAACGCGGGCTCATCGTCGAACAATCGTGGCCAGTGATGACGCATCATCCCAGCGCACGAACCGGAGGGCACGACGATGGGCCAGGGCTCGCTAAACAGATCCAACTGCGCGCGTGCGACGGCGCGGGCTTGGCCGGGGTTGCCGCTACTGTAGGCAGGCTGGCCACAGCAGCTTTGCTGGCGCGGGAAGTGAACCGTCAGCCCCTCGCGTTCGAGTAGACGCACCGCATCGAGCCCGGCCTGGGGCACAAAGAGATCGACTAAACAGGTGGCGAATAGATAGACGTCGGTAGGCCGATCGATCAGGTAATCCCTTTGCAGCATTTCGTTCTCCTCAGCCGTTCGGAACGCGTTGAACCGACGCCGGCGATATCGAGCGCATAATCGCCACAACCGAGCGTTGGTGCAAATTGGTTGGACCGATACGACAATACGAAACCGATGCCCCAGCAAGACATGACGAAGCGAGGGACGCGATGAGGCAAACGAGCGAGGCGGGCTCGCGAGTGGAAGCGACGATGCGCCGGATGGAGACGGCGTTGCTCGACGGCGCCTGGGCGGCGGGTGCGCGCCTCCCGGCCGAGCGCGTATTGGCCGAACGCTACGGCGTGGCGCGCAATACGATTCGTGAGGCGATTCAACGGTTGATTGCACGTGGGCTGCTGCAAAGCCGCCGAGGTGCAGGCGTCTATGTGACCGATCGCTTGCGCACGAGCGTGGCTTCGCCCTGGGGCGAGCTCATCGCCGATCATCCGGCGCTGCGCGAAGACATCCTCGAGTTCCGCCGCGTACTGGAAGGCGCGACCGCTTACTTCGCCGCCATGCGGGCGAGTAAGGAAGAGCGTCAGGCGATCACTACGCTAATGGGCGCGTTAGAAGAAGCTCGCCGCCTGGACGACAAGATCGCCGAGGCGCAGGCCGATGCGAAACTGCACGAGACGATTGCCAAGGCCTCGCATAACGCGATGTTCTTGCACTTGCACGCGGGGGTGCTGGGCGTGCTGCGCGAGCATATTACGGCGAGCGGAACGGGTTTGCGAGAACAGAGCGAAGACGCATCGGCGCAGTTACTGCAGCAGCATCGGATGCTTTGCGATGCGATCATCGCGCGTCGCCCCGAGGAAGCGAGAACGGCGATGCAAACGCACATCGATTTCGTCCGCAGCAAAGTGCCGGACGCAAAGGGCCGCAAGCGAGCCCGGTAGCTAGCTTGCGGCATGGGCATCGTGCTGCGCGATTGGTCCAACCGGTCCAATCAATGGAATAGCCGCAGCGAGGCGCCTATTGCAGAGGCAGGTTACGTTTATGCCACTGTCTTCGAGGTGCAATTCACCTGAGCGACGGCGCGCGGCAGATTCGACCACCGCAGCAAGATCGGAAACGCCACGCCCCCGATGATTGCCACGACGGTGACGAACGCCGCGAGCGACGCCACGGTGCCTGGCATCGCAGCGATGAGATAGATCGCGAGCGAGCCTGCCATCAGATGCATCGCGCCCATGAGGCCCGAGGCGGCGCCGGCGTTGTCGGGGAAGCTCGTGACGCCGCCGGCGAACGAAAGGGGAATCAAGAAACCATTGGCGAGCGTCACCACCGAAATCGCGAGGATCATCGGCAGCGGCGTCATCCCGCCGAACCACGCCGCGGCGACTAGGCTCGCCGCGCCGGCCGCGAGAATCGCGAAGCCTACGCCGAGCAGCCGATCCACGCCACGCGTCTTCGCGAAGTGGCGCGAGGTGAGATTGCCGAAAATGTAGGTGACGGACAGGCTCATATAGCAGTAGCTGATCGCCTTCGTCGACAAGCCCATGCTAACGAGAATCACCGGTGACGCGGCGAGGTAGCCGAGATAGGCCGCATACCCCACGCACAGGTTGAGCGCGTACGACCAGAAACGCGGCTCGGCGAGCAGCATCGGATAGCTGCGAAACGTACGAGCGAGATCGTTGTGACGGTTCGACTTGGGCGCCGTCTCGGGAATATAGAGCGCCAGCATCACGACGGCGACCAACCCGAGCGCGGCGGTAAACAAGAACGGCGCGCGCCACGAAACATACGTGGTGATGTAGCCGCCGACGAGCGGGGAGAGCGCGGGCGAAGCGCCGACGATCGGCATGATCGTCGTGAACGTGCGAGCGGCTGTCTTCGCATCGAAGATGTCGCTGACGATCGCGCGGCCGATCACCATCCCAGCTCCCGCGCCGAGCGCTTGAACGATTCGCGCGAGCCCGAAGGCCGTCACGTTCGGCGCAAGCGAACAGGCGACGGAGGCGAGCGCGTAGAGCAGCATCCCGCCGATCACGAGGCGCCGCCGCCCGTAGGCGTCGGACAGCGGGCCATAGACCGCTTGAGCCACCGCGAGCCCGATCACATAGACGCTAAACGTGTGTTGCAACGCCGAGATCGGCGTGCCGAAGGCTTGCGCGGCGAGCGGCATGCCGGGCAGATTGATATCGGAAGCCACGAGCCCGCTTGCGCTGAGCAAGACGAGCGTCACTAGGAGGGCGCCGTGGGACACGGCGAAACGAGGCGTAGTCATACGAATGTTCCTTTCTTTGCGTGGAGCCGGGCAAGTGCGGCCGGCGCAGCCCTGCTGGCGCGGGCGGACGACCGAGTGGCAATCAGCCGGGCTACCCCCGCAGGCCCAGTCCAACGATTTCAGGACCCAAGCTTAATGACTGGATATAATGCCGTCCAAGACTTAATATGTCATAGATCGTGCTGAAAAGGACATAACTATGGAGCTGCAGCAGCTGCGGTACTTTGTGGCGGTGGCGGAAACCGAGCATGTGGCGCGGGCGGCGCAGCGGCTGCATATCTCGCAATCGCCGCTCTCGCGCCAGATTCGGCAGCTTGAGGACCACCTCGGGCTGCAACTGTTCGAGCGCATCAAACAGCGTGTGCGCCTGACGCCGGCGGGCCGCGATTTCCTGGTGCAGGCGCGCGATTTGTTGAGTCAAGCCGAGCGTATCGAAGAGCGGGCGCGGCAAGTGGGGAAGGGCGAAGCGTGCTCGCTTTCGATCGGTTATTGCGAAGGCGTCATCCACAACGGACGGCTGCCTGCCGCGCTGCGCTACTTTCGTTCGGCGCATCCGCGTGTCAACTTGAAGCTGGCCGCCATGCGCTCGGGCGAGCAGATCGAAGCGTTGGAGCGTTCGGTGATCGATGTCGCGCTGGTCTACAACCTGCCGAAGCCGACCGATTCGCTGCAGAGCCGATTATTGACGAGCGAGCCGTTCGTGCTCGCGCTCGCCGACGATCATCCGCTGGCTGCGCGCCCGGTGCTGTCGCCGAGGGACCTCGATGGGCTGCCCTGGATTGCGTTGCCCAAATCGATCAACCCAGCGGCACGCGAACGATTTTTAGCGGCATGCGCGGCGTGCGGATTCACACCGGATATCCAATTCGAAGTCGCGCAAGTCTCGACGACGCTGGGGCTCGTCAGCGCCGGCCTCGGCGTGGCGATCATGCAAGCGAGCATGCGGCGAATGAGCCCACCCGGTGTCGTGTTCAAACCGATGGATTGGCTGCCGCTCGTCGTCGACATCCATTTGCTGTGGCGAGCCCACGCGGAAACAGCGGGCGTGCGGCATTTCATGCGGGCGTTGGAGGAGACGCAGGGGGCGGTCGAGACGGCTATCTCGGAAATTTGAGACGATGCGTTACGCCGTCAAACTCACGAAGCCGGCTTGTGAGGCCGCTTTGGCGAGAGCAGGTGTTGCTGTATTTCGTGCGGAGCGTACGCAGGCATAATTCTGGTCCGCATCCTTGGACCTTATGCCCGCGCACATCGAAATCGCTGGCGCGAGCGTCGACATCTCGCATCTCGCGCCTACCCAGCACCTAGTCGATGTCCCTCTTCGCGGCGGCCATCTCAAAACGATCCCGGTCGAGATCGCTTACACGAATCACTGCTACAGCCGTATGCCGCGTGCGGCGATCGGCGAGCGGATTTGCCGAGCCAATGTGGTGATGGACGGACGAAAGCAGCGCTTGTTCTGCGATCGGCGATACAGCCTGTCATTGCATTTGCCGCGGATCATGTCGGAACTCGTTCGAAGCGAAAACCCAGTCTGGTCGATACCTGGCAACAACTTTGTCCAGGTCGAGCTTGTGGAAGAAGAGGGCACCCGCGCGCGAGCGACGGTTAACTACTACGTCATGATGCGGATATGGAAATGTGTCGTGCCGAATGAGCCGAAGTGTGTCAAGGTTCGCGTCGAGACCGCTTTTCCCGAGGATTTACTGTTTTATGCCAAACCGGTACTGAAGAAGCCGTTTAGTTTTCGGAAGCTGCTGGCGTGCGTGTGGGAGGGGCGTGACCACAATGCGCCTGATGCGCGCGCAGTGAGAGGGGCGAAAGCGAAGCGAGGCCACCGAAAAGCAAACGCCCCCTGCGGGAGGGGGCGCTCAGAATAGATCGCGGGGTTTCTCTTGGATATCACCACTCCAGGTGGGACCTCGATGCCAGCCGAGGCGGCGCTTAGCTTTTACTACAACACCCCGCTAGCCGCTAAGCCTTACCAGCTCGTTTGAACTGGACCTTCCGCTGGCTGTTGGCTTGCACCGAAGCGGCGGGAGGATTTAAAAAACGCACAACACGGCGCCATGCTACCACGCCCACCGCCCCCACGCTTATCCCGAAAACGACGGCCTAGCCCCTCATGCCTCCGTGACGGTTTCCTTCACTCGCTCCGCCGGCGCCCACTGAACGATGACGATGCCGCTGAGCAGAATGGCCGCGCCGAGCATGCCCACCCAAGTCATCGTCTCATGCAGCAGAATCACGGCCAACACCGTCGAAACCAGCGGTTCGAGCAAGCTGGCGATCGCGCCGCCGACGGCGCCGGTGCCCTTGATGCCGGTTAAAAACAGCGTTTGCGCGATGGCCGTCGGGACCGCGGCGACATAAAGCAGCATGGCCCAACCGCTGAACGAATAATGAAGCTGAACGCCTTCATGCAGCCCATACGGCAGCAACGCCAGAGCACCGAACGCAAAGCCGATTCCGACCGCATGCATCGGATGGCAAACGCGGCTCGCGGCACGCGCGGCCAGCACGTAAAACGCCTGACACAGCGCGCAGACGATCGCGATCGCCACACCAATCCAAAACCGATGCGTGTCTTGCACGACCTCCGAAGGCACGCCTACCAGCAGCACCGTGCCGACGATCGCGACGACGAGCGCAATCAACGTGGGCGCCTTAAACCGTTCGCCCATAAAAACGGCCGCGATCAACGCGACGAAAATCGGCGCGCCGCAAATGCTGATCAGCACGGAAATGGCCACCCCCACGCGCTCGATCGCGAGCACGTAAGTCAACTGATACGCGGCCATACCGACGCCGAGCCCAACGAGAGTGGCGAGACCCCGTACGGTGAGCGGCGCGAGCCAAGCCCCGAGGCGGATACGCGCCATCACTAGAATGCAGGGCACCGAGAGCGCGAGGCGCAGGAAGCTGATCGAGACGGCATTGGCGCCGCCCGCCTTCCCCAGCGCATGAAAGATGATGCCGGTAGTCCCCCACAGCGTGGCCGCTATGAGGACTAATGCCCAACCCTCTCTCGACGAAATACTGTCTCCCGCCAGCGCGGCCATCGAACGATTCGAATCGGTTCTATTCATGTTTTTTTGTCAGCGAGAGTGCAATGGCGCGCGGGTTAGCCTTTGAATAGCGAAAATTTCTTGGTGAGCGGCTCGACGTCCTCTCGCGCTCCAAAAAGCGCAACGACGACGAAATCGAGCGATTCGTCTGTCGCATTCAACGTCACCTCCCTTTGCTCCTGCGCGGACGCGCCGATCATTGAAGTGGTGAAAACGTTATAGGCGATACGCCGATTCTCAACGACGTTCGATGTCAGCGTCTTCAACTGGTTGCCGTTTTTAGATTCGAGAATGATGAAGGGATACTCGTCGATCTTCGCTTCGAAGCAGGTGGCGCTGTTGCGATAGTCAAGCAGATTCCCGATGTCGGCGCCTTTGCCCGACATGCCAAATGCCGTGTGAGCCAATGCATTGAGAATGATCGGCAGCGGTTGCTGACGATTGATGACCGCGACAAATTTCTTTCCGTTGTTTTCGTAGGCCATGGTTCGAAGAGTGAATAACTCGCGGATAAAAAAGCGTCAACTGCACCATGCAGCCATCGCTCGGCCGCACGCTAGCCGATCGCGCATGAGAGAAATCCGATTGGCCAAGGCATATCGGCACACGAGCGTATCAGGGAATGCTCGCCTTCGACGCGTCGGCCGTGGCGGATTCATCGATCAGCGCCGGCGCCTGCGCCATGCTGAGTAAGACATGGTCGATCATGCCGAACACCCCCCAGATTTCCCGGTGCTCCATGCCCGCCGAACGCCCGCTATCGATGGCGCGTTGCCGCTCATAAAGCGCCAGCGGCCATGCCGTGGAACTATGCCCGATCGAACTCGCCAGATGATGCCAGTCGTGCGCGGGCAGGTCGCCTACCAAAACTGAGAGGCGCACGGGCAGATGAAGCAACAAGGTTCGCGCCCACCACCCAAGCCATTCCCAAGCCGATGGGCGCCTACCGTCGCCACCGGGCAGACGTTCCCCGCAAAAGCGCCCGTGACAGCGTTCGGCGTACGTGCGAATCCGAGGGCTGTCCGGCCCGTCGCAGAGCCAGACATGCTCCGTGGCGAACTGCAGCAACGCGCTCATTTGATAGAGGATCGTGTACGGCAGCCATATCGCCAGCAGCGTCGGCACGAACCCGAACCGCAGCGGCGCGCCGATCACGAGCACCGCCATCCAAGCTACCGCAAAACATCTTGCAACGAGCGGGCGACGAAGATTCGAGAGAAGTCGGGCCTTGAGGAACCAAAGGTGATATCGAGGCGAGCACAATGTCTTCAGCAATGAGAGCTTCAGCATGGCGATCGTATTCCCGGGGCGAATGCCGAACCCATATAGCAGCGAAGCATCGGCGTCGAGCAGCGTCGTAAAGATCGATCGACGATGATGGTCGAGGTGTTCGCGTTCGTACTCGGCTTCGTTTTGCGCGAGCGCAAAAATCGTTAAGCATTGCGCGGCATAGCCGTTGACCTTTCCCCGGCTTTTGAACAGCGCGCCATGGATGGCGTGATGGCCATAGACCACTTGCGCCTTTCTCAGGTAGCCCGTGAGATAGAGCGCGACGATCGGCGCGACGACAAAGGTCCCCAACCGAGTGGCTGCATCGTGCGAGCCCAACATCAGAAGCTCACGCCAGCAGAGCGTGCCGGCGACGAAGAGCCCCAATAGCATCGATGCGGCCGGAGCGATCCTCAGCAGCGGTTTTTCATGCGGCAGCGGCTTGCCTGTCAGCAGCGTCCATAGCGGTTGAGTCCATGCCGGGAAGCGCAAATAGGAGAGCCGTACAGAGGAGCGTTGATCCGAATCGGCACAAGCAGATGAAATCGAGTGAGCCATGAGCCATGGTCCTCTTGATGTCCAATGTCTGCGGTGAGGCCCACCCCGAAGGCGGGCCTCCACATCTTCGCAATGAAGAATCGCCGGTGTGCGGCGGCAGGGTGGCTACTCGAGCATTTCGTCGAGGCAGGGCGTGAGCGGTTCGAAGTTGCGCGCGGAGAGGAATTCAGGGCGTGGCGGGCGCGTCGCTTTGGGAAGGTTCTTCACGCTGTTGTAGGAGATGAAGGCGACGCGCCGATCGAACGGCGAGATATTGACGCCCGACGCGTGGAACAGATTCGCGTGGAAAACGATGCAATCTCCAGCCTTACCCTTGGGCGCGTCCAGGCCGTATTGGTCGACGAGCCTACGCAAGACCGCACGATCGACCGTATAGCGCAGCTTGGCCGTCGTATTGCTTAGCCATTCGCTTTGTTTGTCGTAGTCGTCGATCGTATGCTTGATGCTGTCCTTGAATCCTTCGCGATGCGAGCACGGAATGACCGTCAGCGGCCCGTTGAATTCGGTCACATCATCGAGAAACACGGCGATCGTCAGGAACGACGGCTCGGGAATCTCGTCCTCGCGGTGATAGAACGTCATATCTTGATGCCATTCCCAGACATCGCCGACGAAGGCGGCCTTGATGTTGAGCTTGAACTGGTGAACATAGACTTCCTGCGCGAGGATCTGCTTCGCCGCATCGAGCAAGACCGGATGGCGACACAGCTTCGATAGCGCATCGTTGCGCAAGTGAGCGCCGTGCAGGCCGCGAACGGTCGCGCCGTCTTCCTCGGTTACGCGCCCGGGATCGCTCGTATCGCGCGAACACGCATCGGAGGCGAGACGCAGCGCCTCTAATGCGTTGTCGCTGAGGACGTTCGGCAACACGCAGTACCCGCGATCGACATACTGCCGCTTCAGTTCGGCATTCAGGAACATAATGTTATGGACTCCTAATTATTGAAATGAGCGCTTAAGACAGAACGTGAAAGCGGCGCCTACTCCGCTTCTTCCGCTTCCGCGGCGGCGAACGCGTGTCCTTCTTCCATGGGGAGGTTGTCGGCGAACTCGTTCAGCGCAACGTTCCAGTGATGCGCGTACGTTTGCGTGAGATTGAACATCCGAGCTTGCTGCGCGGCGGTATCGGCGATGGCCGTCGTGCCGGTATCGTCGTGGCTGACGGCCTTGTGATGCTCGACCTCGGCCTCGATGTGGGAGTCCATCCATGCGAACTGAGCCGGCTTCGAAAACAGCCGCTCGCCTTGGACGTGGACCTTGGAGAAGATGCGCTTGAACGCCACCGTGATATCGAGCGCGATCGCCTCGACGACACGCAGCTGCACGGCGGCGCCCAGCGGCTCATAGGCGAGCGCGCGCATATTGGCGATCAGGCGCTGTTGTCCTTCGGGCAGCATGTGGGTGGTGTCGTTGAGCGGCGCGCCGAGCGCGGCTTTCAACGGATCGACGATGGCGCTTTCCCACCATGCGTAGTGCATGCCGGCCGGGCCGGCGGGCGCGACCTTTTGAAAGGCGGGCATTAGGTTGGAGAGATCGTCGCCGATCACTTGAAAGACGGTCTGCATCGATTTCAGTAGATTGACGTTGGGCGCGGCCTGCGAATCGGCCTCTTGCGCCATCAAGCCAAGACCGGCGATCGACGTAAACATGAAAGCCTTCGTCATTTCACGCCAACCATGCGCAATACGAAGCGCCGGTAGCGGGTTAATCGTTTTCACTCGCTTTGCTTCGATAAAAAATCGATTCGTTTCTCTCGTCAGATGGGAATTTTCAAGGCACTCGGCGATACGGGCATCGAAATCGGATTGCGCGCTGGCATGTACGTGAGAGGAAGAATCGGATTCGATGCGCTGCGTATTCGTAATCATCTGCGCTCCTAATTTTTAATTAGATGACGAGTTCCGGCCTCCGGGGCGGAAATGACCGGATGTTGACGGATGCTGAGAAGTGAGGCATTACGACGCTTGCTGCTTGACGGACGTTTCGGGGAACGCGCGGATTTTCAGTGCGAGCGCATTCCTGGGGCTCCTTGCTCCATGTTTTATTGAGGGAGGGGCTGCGTCTGCTTGTTTAAAACTCAAACCGCGTGAGCAGTATTGATGGACAAATCGGGGAGCGCAAGGGGGAAGTCGAATGATTTATTTGAAATCGGTAAAAGGAATTTGAGTGCAGGATACGGACAGGGCGGTATTTATGGTTGATGGTTTCGCGCTCGTCCCCGCGGTCAATGGCCGTTAAAATGGCGCGGCGCTGAGCGTTAACGGAAGTACACGCCACTGCGTGCCGAGGGGCGAGGTAATCGCACTGCCGGTTGCGCAGGTGACTGCGCTCAGGCGCCACGCTGGCGCCTGAGGTGGCGCGCCGGTCAACGCCTCCCTGCGCTGACGCAACGCGCCACCTGACGACGATCAACTCCAGGTGATCAACCCAACGGCGTTAATGTAATGGTTGCGTTCGTCGAGTCGTTGACGCTGTCTGCATTCATCACGACCCATTGCTGGTTGGCGCCGAAGAGCGGGATCGAAACGTTGCTCGAGGTGGACACCTGGATGCTGGTGTTGGTCAGGGCATAGGTATCGCCCGGGAATTGCTGAACGACAGGCTTGTAGTTCTCATCGGGCGCGTTCAGCACGTAGATCGCCACCTGTCCCGAGGAATTGAAGACAGCGAAGTAAAAAGCGTTGATGCCAGACTGCACGCTGAGGATGTAGCGTTGCGCGCTAGGAACGAAATAATAGCGGCTATATTTGTTGAACGAATACGCATCGCCGTTTGCCTGGAGGCTCTGGTTATTCAGGCCCGACGTATTGGTCGGCATCGCTTGGCTTCCCAGCCAGCCTTCGGCGCTGGCCGAGCTACCGGCGTTCGGATCGATCGTTGCGGTAATACTCGTCGATCCACCGCCGGGGCCGACGCTGCCAGGGCCGGAGAACGTCAGCAGTGCGGCCGATCCGGCGTTGCCGGTGGTGGCGGGTACGTTAAGTTGCGTAAAGAAACTGCCTGAGCCGGAGATATCGATCGGTACGGCTTGCGCCGCTTGCGTAGAGTTGTAGAAGAACGCCACATTGATCGGGTTGACGATTTTATTTGTGCATTGCAGTGGGCTGCCTTTGCTTGCCGTTAGACGATTTCCACCGTCCCAATTTTGCGTTGCCATGAGTGGCCTCCTCGTTTACTTAATTGACGGGAATTTAATGGATACAAACAACGGGAGAAGCGATTGCAGTATTGGTTAAATGTCAGATGATTTATACCTATCTACATTGATGGGTATCGGCATTTGTCGGTGGGGCGGTGCATCGAATGCGGGCAATGCGTTTTGGGTAATCGGCGCGATTTAATGGGCGCCGTCGTGTGCGTTGGCGCGGTAATATTTGTGTTTGACTTGCGCTGGCGTTGCAGTCAATGGTTGCAGATCAAATGAAAGATGCGCGTTTGCAATGCCGGCGGGAGCCGATGCTCCCGCGTCGTACGTTCATGTAGGTCGATAGTGTGTGAGCGGCGCGATGCGGCGTCTATTCCCGGTGCCATTCCGGATGATTGAGGACGGGCAGCAGTTCAGGAAGTGGCAGTGGATCGACGTGCGCGTCGAGAAGGCCAATAAAGATCACCGCCCGGAGAGCCACAAGGTGTACGTCGACACCATTAATTGCGGCGATGTAATCGACACGAAGAAAGGATGGTCATCACGGTGGGAGTGGCTAGACAAGATGCCTGCCTTTGGTAGCTTCGATGCAATTGATGCGGCGAGGCTTGCAGATGGGCTGTCGCTCGCATTGCTGCGGCCGAAGCGTTTACTGGGACTGGATGTTATCAAGGCTCGCAATTCGGAGTGGACGGACGAGGAGCGAGAGAAGCTGCTTCAAGAACAGATGCAGGGCAATCTCTTTTCCGAGGCGGAAGAACGCAAGCAGGTGAAAGAGCTTCGCAAAGTGCCGTTCGACTTCTATTACCGATACGTCTGCGATACGCCGGATGGGGAAAGGGAGTGCAAGCACAAGATCGTCGATTGGGAGGCTGGCGCGCTTTTCTGGAAATGCCGCCAAAGCTATGGTCCTGACTGGGAGAAGCCGTTTCGCGCCAAGCTCGAAGAAGATCTGGGCGGTAAGGATCTCATGTTTCTGATGGGCAATCAGCATCGGTTCCAGGACCAATGGCTGATTATCAGTTTGGTCTACCCACCTAAGCGAAAGCCAGTTGATGACCGGCAAGCGTCGTTGTTCTAGCCTTGATGGCCGAGATGTGTTCGACATCAGCGCCACAATGCTCTCGAACGGCATTGGCGACCATCGAGCGGTGGCAGAAGTTGAAGTCGGCCTCGTAGCACAGTAGCGCGCAGTTCGACGAACTCGCTAAATCGGCCAGATCTGCGATAGCCGCCTTCTGTGTCTTGAGGTGCTTAAGGAAGCCCCCGGTGTATCGCTTCCAGTCACCATCTTCGCGGTAGCGGTCACGCACCGGCCTCGGGCAGCCGAGGTCGACCATGTGAACGTATTCGAGGCCGGAGAGGTTCAGTGTGCGCGCCAGTGCCTTCTTCGAGAAACCAGGCTTGCGCGACAGGGGTAGCTCACGGATGTCCACGACGGTCTCGATGCCATGCTTGCCGAGTAGGGACAGAAAAGTGTCGATGTCCAGCCCTTCGTAGCCAATGGTAAAAACAGTCATCGATGTGCTCCGTCGCGAGGAGGTAGGGTTAGGATACCGTTCTGTGGCGGGTTCCTGTATTCGTGGTAGCTGTAGCCAGCCGCTGAAGGACTGCCTCGCTCCCCCGATAAGTGATGGCAACGCGATGGCTCCGCGCGTCGAGCTTTGCTCGGCAAAATGGATCGACGTTGATTGATGCAGATCCAGCATGCCTACATGGCGCCTGCACGGCGCGAGAAACGACAAAGGGTTACAGCGCAAACAGCGCTGTAACCCTTTTGATTTTCTTGGTAGGCCGTACTGGATTCGAACCAGTGACCAACGGATTAAAAGGATCGGTCGCAGGGGTTCCGGGGAGTTCTCGAAAGTTCCTCAAAGCTTTGTCCTGTAAGGATTTTAGCGGTTTTGTGCGGTGCGGCGAATTCTCGAACAATCCGCGTTTTTGTGTAGTTTTCCAGGCATCGTTACACAGGAATTACACAGAGATCGCGTTGCCCGTTTACCGTCTGTGACCGTATCGAGTCCGTCGTGTCCCTAGGTCGCCGTTCATGGGCTTTGCGACGCGGGCTTTGGCGCTCCATTGGCTTCGCGGCCATCGGGCCTTATCGAGATAGGGGCGAGCCGCTCCAGGCCCCGTGCAGTCGCTTGGCCCCGACCGGCCGCGCCGTCGCCCCATCGGCAGGTCGAAAACCGGCGCGACAGTTCGAGCATGATAAATTCAGACAAAACAAAACCTGAGAGAGGGCCAAGTTGGCGAGCGCAATCATTTGCGTCGGCGATACCACGTCGCACGGCGGCAAAGTGCTGGAAGGAAATCCCACTGCATTAATAGACGGTAGGCCGATCGCAGGCGTCGGGCATAAGGTCTTTTGCCCACTCTGCAAGGGCGATTTCGCCATCCTGCCTGACTTACTCGGCCGCCGTCACCCACATGTCATCGATAACCGCGATACGGCCGTCGCAGGCATGCGTACCGCATGCGGCGCGGTCCTAATCGCATCGCAGTCGAGCGACACAATTGACGATACAGGCGAGGGCAGCTCGAGCCTGGACGCCGGCGCGGTCGTAGCGGCTGCCGCAGTCGCGGCGGAGCCGCCGCTGTCCCCGAGCCCGACACTCTGCCTCGAATGCCTGAAGGCTGCGGCCGAGAGTGGCGCCACGACGGTAATGCGGGGGTAGGCAGTGCAGCCATCGAAGATCGAGCATTATTTCGCGCAGCGCCAAGCGCAGGTTTCGTTGCCGGTGCGGCTTTATGGGCTCGTCGATGCGCTGCTTTACGAGCGCGCGTCAGGATCGCCGCGGCTTGAGCGCTCAACGTCCACCATCGCCTTGTTCGACGGCACGGCCGACGCCTCACTTGCCGATGCCGGGCCATGGCTGATCGATTTCGCGCAAACATCGGAAGCTGTGCGGCAGTCGTTGTTCAACCTGGGCGCGAATTCCGAAGGCGCGTCATGGCTCATCAGCGCGTATCCGTTTGATGCCCTTGCCGACGAGCTTCGAGGGCGTTTAAACGCACGAATGCCGGACGGTCGCACCGCGTTGCTCCGCTTTTACGACGCCCGCCTGATTGGAGACATCGCGCGACTGCTCTCGCTCACGCAACGAATTCAATTTTTTGTGCCGACGTTCGACTGGCTGGTCCAGATCGACGGCGAATTGACGAGGGTGCATCCCCATGCTTGAGCTGACTAACGAGCAGGTTGCCGCGCTTGCCGAGATCGATGCGAAGGGATTTGTCGAGCGTGTGCGAGCGGATTTGTGCAAGGACGATCCACGGCTTGCCGACGATCCGACACTGTCGTCAAGACTGTGGCGGGCATTCAAGGCGGCGCGCGAGCCTGGCATTGAGCGCGATGAAAATCTCGTTGCCTTTTTGCGCATCGAGGCATACGCCCCAGGCTTTTATGAGCAGCCCGCGCCGCGTGCATGGCTGACCCGTCCGGGCCGCGCTGCCGACGAACGTTTTCATGACTATTTGCGCGTCATGCGCTGGAAGATTGAGCATCCTGAGTACCAGGGAGGATTGAGTAATGGCGGCGTTGGCGATACCGGTAGTAGAGGCAGCCGTGGAAGCGCTTGGACAAGCCTTGGCGCGCGGTGGCGTGGCTTTGTTGGGCGCGGCAGCGACAGCGGGAACGGCTAGCCTGTCGGGCGATTCGAAGAAGGAAGAGAGCAAGGCCGCACCTGCCACACGCACGTTGCCGCGTACCGATGAGAAGTGCAAGAAATGCCCGCCCGAAGAAGCAGGCAGGCCGAAGCGAGCCAACCATTCAATGACGCCGCGCTCCCGCGAGTACCAGGGGCGCATCACGGGCCGCCCGTATAGCATTGCGGAAGGGTGGAGCGAAGAGTGGTCGTGGCTGAACGTCGAATTCGACGGCTTCCAACAGGAAGCCTGCCTGCTGCAAGAGACGAAGGGCGACTACGATCAGTTTCTCGACGATGAAGGCGAACCGCTGTTCTTTTTCACAGGCTTCGACAGCATGCGACAGCAAATATGGCGGCAGGCAATCATTGTCGATGCGAACCCTCCCGCGCGGCTAATGTGGTACTTCATGACGCCGCATGCGCGAGAATATGTCATGTCCGACCTGCGACGCGCAGGTGTTCCCTCTGTCTATCAACCGTAAAGCCATGCAATTCGTTGCCCAATTTCGCGAAAAACCCGACGTCGAAGAGGCCGACTACGCGTTCCACCTGAAGCGGCTATGGCCGATCATCGAGGTTCTCGCCTCGAAAGATCAGCGTTTGGGGGAGTGGTTTTTGAAGGGCGAGACCGAGGATGAGGCGCGTCTCTATCGCGCCTATGAAGCGAGCGCGACGCCGACCTCTGCCGTTCTCGCCGTCCTCAGAGAGAAGTATCGAGGTGAAGAGCAGCTAGCGAAGACGATCGGCATGTGGAATGGGCAGACCGTCAAGAAGGACGGGGCCGCGCTTTCGCTGGTTGTTGACACTGGCCACATGCCGCGCGACTTCGAGCTGTCGGTCGGCGAGGAAAACGCCGATTCGTCACGGCTGGGCGATTTCGAATCTGTTGCTCAGGTTGTCGCGGCGATCGCAGACGCTTACAGCCCGGCGTACGTATCTGCGGGGCCGCGCAAATATGCGGCAAGACAGGTGTTCGATGACAAGCCCGGTGCCGGCTGGATGCTCTACTTGCCGAAGGTTATCACTGCGCAGCAGGTGCCCGAGGCGCGGGCGCTTATCCCGGTACCCGAGGGAGGCAGAAAGCAAACCGGCACGATCATCGTCAGCGTCACCGACGCCGTGTTCTCGGTGGACGACCCGGAGCATGTGGAGATCGCCAACCGAATTGAGATACGCCTCGTCGATCAGGACTTGCTGCCGCGCTACTCGGACATCTGAATTAGCGGCATCGCATGTTCACGGGGGCGCAGTTAAGCGCCGCCGTCGTTAAGCCGATCAAGCGAGCGGTGATTTGGCCCTCGGCGAAGGTGGCCATCCCAGCGCGGGGGCGGGCAAGAAGTCGCAGACATCCTCAATGTCGCCGCGCTGCTCTAGTGCGTTCGCCAATGCGCAAACACGCGACCAAATCACGGTATCCCTGAGCGCTCGTTCGGTAGCGGCGACGAGGTGGTCGAATTCGCCGATCCAGGGCAACAATTGAGCTAGGCTGCTCGCCCGCGTTACATCATCGCCTTTCGTGAAGTCGCAGTTGGCTTCGTCGATCCAAACGTCTTCGCCCAAATAGATTTGCGTGGCGACCGGGCCCGCCAGATAGGCGCAGACGTGCGCGCGAATCTGTCTCCGCGATTCAGCAATGCGGACCCGTCGTCCTGTGGACGATTCGTTACCACATCGCATACGCAAGAAGTCGTCGAAGCCCTTACGATTAACTCGATATTCGCATTTGTCGCTGTCCCATGCCAGAAATTCGGGGAGGATGAGAAGGTTAGATGCCGAGCACACGCCCCAAAGATCGGTCATGAGTGATCCTTTTCGCGACTCCGTCCGCCACTCTGCGCAACCTTCGGGCGCAACGGCAACTCGATAGACGAACGCACCACCGAGTCCATGGATGACAGCATGGCCGGCTTCGTGATGACAAACGGCGCGACGGTGTTCCTTCGAAAGTGGCGGAAGCGGCGGATTAATTGCCTGTTCAAACCACCGCGCGCGGCGCAGGTGACTCTCAACGATTGCCTGAGCCCGGGCGCGATCATGCCCGGCGTCGATCCTAAGGATCGACGCCATCTGCTCAAGCCCGAAGCCCTGCTGCTCTGCGCTAAGCAAAGCAATATATTCGCCGCCATGCAGTCGGTCGTAGTCTGTGAAGTCCGCTGACCAAGGGACCTCGTCGACGACTGCCTGATTCACGAGACGCCTCCATAGCCCAGCCAGGGTCATGCTTGGCATGACCGAGCCGTGCGTTGCGACAATTACGTCGTTTCGACGTACGACCCAAAGGAACTCGCTATGAAAGTTAGCAGGGCTCGCGACGGTAGGCAGAGAATTTTTCGATCGATCCCTGCTCGTCGATAATAGGCAGATGGGTATGTGCATATCTTGAGCGCATCAATACGCAGCGACGCTGTCAAGGAGCCCTCATGCAAACCGCATTCGTCGACTTTCCTGCTGCCCCTTGGGCGGTTCTACCGGATCGTCTGCCGTTCATCCGTGCCGCACTCAATGGTCCGTCCACTCGTCGGCGGCAGACCGCAATGCAAGCGTCGAGTCCGTTGGCCGCCAGTACTTCGCGACGCACAGCGGCTAACAGCACAGTTGCCGTCCTACGCTTTGTGGGCGTCGCTGTGCAACGTACCGATGCACTCGGTGAAGCGCTCGGACTGCTGAGCTTGTGGCATGTCGCGCAGGCCCTTCGCGCCGCACTCGCAGATGAATCGATCGGCGGCATTTTGATGGACGTCGATTCCCCCGGGGGCAGCGTCTATGGGGTCATGGAACTTGCGGACGAAATTTATCGCTGCCGAACGCGCAAGCCGATCTTCGCAGTCGCCAATAGTCTTGCCGCCGCAGGGGCCTACTGGATCGCGAGCGCCGCCAATGAGTTGTACGTCACGCCAGGCGGCGAAGTTGGCGGCATCGGTGTCTACGACATTCATACCGATTTATCGAAGGGGCTCGAAAAGGCCGGCGTTGCCACGACCCTGATCTCCGCGGGGAAGTACAAGACCGAGGGCAATCCGTTTCAGCCGCTCGGTGCGGACGCGCGAGAGGAAATGCAGCATCGCGTCGATGGCTACTATCGTAATTTCGTCGCGGCCGTTGCGAAGCATCGAAATGCGCTGGAAGCCGACGTACGTAGCGGTATGGGGCAGGGGCGCTTGCTTAATGCCGAGGGGGCCAAGCGCGAGAGGATGGCTGACGGTGTTGCTACGTTTGACGAGGTGCTCGATAGGCTGATTTGGTCCGCCGAAGCAGATCTCGGTGTGCCAGGCACCGCACGTGGGCGAATGCCGCCGCGCATAAACGGTGCGGCAAAGCCGCGCCGTCGAGGCAATACATCCCCTTCTGCGATGAGCGTTTGCGCTTGCCAGCGCGATATCGACTTAGTAGCCCTTTAGGGCGTAGTGTCAACCGAGCAGATTGAGAGATCGCGCTCATCGTCCGCTGTAGGCCGATACCACCCACCGCTTGCGTTCCCCGCCCGTTCCTCGTGCCAACGTGGATCGTGCCGGCAGCAACACCTCGCCTCGCTTAATTTTCACCACAAGGTAAAAAAATTGCACTTTGAAAAATTTTTTTGTATCATTGAGGTAGATTGAAGTTACCTCACCACGCAGACAGGAGGCGCAACATGGCAGTACTCACAGAATTCGGAAAGGAAATTAGGAAGCTTCGCATCGAAAGAGGGGAAACCATGCAAGATATGAGCGACAAGATCGGAAAGTCGCCGTCTTTCCTGTCAGCAATCGAAACCGGACGCAAACCGGTGCCGCCCCAAGTGGTCGAGGACGTCGCTGAGAAGTATCAGCTTTCGCCCGCTGCCTCGTCGGCACTGCGCGCCGCGGCAGCTAAGAGCGCTAGCGCCTTCAAGATCACGCCATCGACCGAGAAGGACCACGCATTGGTGGCCGCCTTCGCCCGCAAGTTCGACTCGCTTGACGATGCACAGCGCGAGCGAATCTTCAAAATTCTTAAGGACTAGGAGGGGGCGACATGGGTCGTGGATTCGTCGTTCAACCTCGAAGCGGCGTTCAGATTCGAGCGCTCGCTCACCAGACGTTGGACTGGTTGAGCCTCCAAGGCCGTCGCGTCCCCATTTTGCACATCATCGAGAACGTCCTTCCGCAAGTTGATGAGACGTTCTCGTTCGAGGTGCTGGAAGCGGACGAGATGACAAAGCGATATGGATTCGCCGCAGATGGGATGACGGTTCATCGCGACAATCTGATCGCGCTACGCTCCGACGTTTATGTCGGAGCGTTAGAGGGGAACGGTCGTCATCGGTTCACGGCGGCGCATGAGCTTGGCCACTACCTGATGCACAAAGACGAGGGGATGAGCTTCCCGCGTCGGTCAGGCCCTGGCGCAAAGCCATACGTCGATAGCGAATGGCAGGCAGACTGCTTCGCGCGCGAATTGCTTGCCGACTTAAGACATTGCGGGCGGTTTGATGCGGCCTACAGCCTGGCGACTCATTTCCAGGTATCGCATCAGGTCGCCGCGATCCAGTGGGAAGCAGCAAAAAAAATGGCCCCTTGAGGGACCATGGAAATACGAAAAAACCAAAAGTGCCTCGGAACTGTCGGCCGAGAAACTCTTGTGCAGGGCTAACTGCGAGCGGAAGTGTAGGGAAAAAACACGACGCTGGCAAGCACAAGTTCATGATCCCGGCAAACCCGTAGAGGGAACTGAAATGACTGCGAAGGATGACGAGTACGTCGTGATCTTCCGTCGTTTCCGCCGCACGAAATCGGGCGCGCTGCTGGATGCAAGGAAGTATGGGCTTGCAGCGTGGCCGATTAAAGTGCGCCGGCGCTAACGACGGCTGACCACGATACGGAAGACGGCCGGGGCTGCCACCCCGGCCGCGTGTGGCGAGGGGTTGAGAGTAGCCTCGCGCCGGCCCGCACACGTTCGATACGAATTCAGTGTACCACGTCACGTTGGTGGCACCACTGGTGCTGGGGGTCTTCAAAATCGCTCTCCAACCTATACATTGGAGAAATCCCATGGCATTGACGTGCGCATTTCCGAGATCCGTGCATGTCCGAGCATACCTGCGCTTCCGCAAGGGGCAGCTCGAGACGGTTTGCGAGCACTGCCGCTCGCGGCCGCGCTAAGGTGGCTAGACCACGCTAGTGACGAACGCCACCACAGTTCGCTGTGGTGGCGCCTGCCATACCCGCATGCAGCGCGCCCATTAAAGGTTCGTTTTGGGCGACAAAATGACCGCTTTTCATCCAATTGGCTCGCGCCGCTTGGCCGATAATACCGGGAGGCAGTCCAAGCATGAATAAACGGGGGCAATACAAGCAAATGGACAAAGCGGCACTAATGGCGCTCGGGCAAAAGCACCCCGACCGCGACTTCATCGTCGTCAGTCGGGCAATCACACGTTCGCTTCATGCCGACTTGTCTTCGCATATCCGCGACCAGCAGCGGCACAAGCAGTGCACACTGTTTCTCACCACCTTCGGCGGTGATCCTGATGCTGCGTACCGGATATCTCGATGCCTGCGCCATCATTACGAGCACGTTCGGCTCGTGATTCCAAGCCTCTGCAAGAGCGCGGGAACCTTGGTTGCAATTGTCGCGGACGAACTCGCGATCGGCGACCTCGGCGAGCTTGGCCCCTTGGACATCCAAGTCAGGAAGGACTCCGAGTTGGCGGAGCGTAGCTCAGGGCTAGACATCATTCAGGCCCTTGAAGTCACACACCAGCATGCACAGCGGGCGTTTCGGGCGGCACTGTACGACATCCGGCGGTCCCGGCTTTCAACAAAGTTGGCAGGAGAGTTTGCTGCAAAGCTAGCTGTCGGCGTGGTGGCACCGCTATATGCTCAGATCGATCCGATTCGGCTCGGAGAGATGCAGCGCGCTACGCGAATCGTCCACGAGTACGGTCTGCGCTTGCTACGCTACACGGACTCACTCAACGAAGAAGCACTGGAAAAGCTGGTGGCGGAATATCCTGCCCACGGATTTGTCATCGACCGAAAAGAGGCCGCAGAGCTCTTTCGGACTGTGACTAGCCCCACAGAGGAAGAGCAAAAATTTTGTAATACACTCTGGGTCCACCTAGAGTCCCAAGCGGACTATGGTCCGGAATTTGCGGTACTACCTGAGGAAAGCGGAGAAGATGATGAACAAGTTACTGCAACACCTTCAGAACAAAGCAAGGGACGCAGCAACGGCCAAAACGGCCCCGTCGTCCGACGCCCTTTATCAAAGGCAAACGGACAAGGCGGCAAAGTTCGCAAACCTGGTGCAGGAAAAACAAACGTCTAACCCCATCAAGAGCCGGTAGCTTTTGGATGTTTTAGAGGCAAAGGCCCCGGATATCGGGGCTTTTTCGTTCCTGGCTCTTCGTCATGCGACAGGCGGCGGGGCTATACCATCGCGACGCGTTCCGATGCCGACTAAGGCCTTCTAACAAATCGTGCATACGGTCCGGCGGGATCATCGGGCCTCGTTAGCGTGCAACGTGATCGGCTCGAAGGCGTCATGCCGAATTCGGCAAGCATGCGCGTCATTTGCGCATACGCTTGATTCGCGACCTGCAAATACGGCGACGGAATCGGGTAGCCGTGCGCGCTCTTGACGACCGCGCCGAGCTTGACGACCTTTTCGTTGGCGTCTTTCCACCGCGCGAACGCCTCGCAATACAGGCCCAATGCGGTCGCATCGAGCACGGTTAAGAGGCCGGCCGTTCGCAAATGCTCTGCAATGGTCGGCCAGTGCTTGCGCGCCCCATCAGATAGCCAGTCCGGCATCACGTTCGCATCAAGAGCTGGTGCGTCGGCGTCCATATTGAGCGGGCGGCCGCCGGGATTGCCGCGAACCAGCTTCAATGCAGTGGGAATCGGTTTTCTGCCACGCATGACGTCCTCGCTTTGCGTCGATTCGACCATTCCTTTTGTGTATTGTCCGGCGAAACGGGGGTCGTGAATTCCGCTTCCGGAAAAGTTTGACCATGCGCACGGTCTGGGAGACCATTCGACCAAGGATCTGACCCCCTATACCCCCTTCCGAGAAGGCCCGCCCTGCATCGTTAGATGCTCCGCCTGTGGGCTCGCCCGGATTCGGACATGGTTTGCATCGTCCGCATACGCCACGGCCGCCACGGGCCGATTTGCGAAAGCCATTTCGGGCTTGCCAAGGGGGGCGTCAATTTGACACCCCCTTGCGTATTCGACCTCACTTCGTGCCGATCAAGCCGTCTTCCCCACCGGGAAGAGCGCATCGCGAGAGCGGCGATACGTATCATTCCACGAGTCTTTAAGCATGGGCTCGGCACGAGCCTGGGCACGGCGAAGCAATTCGGATGCGCGACGTTCAAGCTGCGGGAGGGTCATGTCGACATGACGCATCAGTGCGCACAGTTCGTCGAGGATTTCGTCGAGTTCCTGCCGCACGGCGGCAACCTCATCAGTGTTCCACAATTCGATGAGGCGCAGCCCGCCGTTCCAACGGGGTTCAAGCCGCTCGCGCGTCGCGCGGGTGCAATGGCGCATATTCGATCTCATCAGATCGACGCGTTGCCACGTGATCCGCAAGCACTCGGGTGACGTCTCTTCCAGTTCGCGAATTAGGGCACTCTCACGGCCGTCGAGGCCGCCCGGCACGACGACAGCGCGGCAGAGCGCGTCGTTGTATGCGCGTTGCGCTTCAGTGAGCGCTTGCTCGGCTTGGCGAAGCGCATCGGCGGCACGCTGTACCGCCTTACCAAGCGGCGCGCACGCCTTTTCGCGCGTTGCAGGCAGTGCCGCAAGTTCGGCAGCGAGCGCCTTACGAGCCGCCTGCGTTTGATCGAACTCTCGCTCCTCCAATTCTTGATGTAGGCCAGTCTTACGAACCAAGTCGAGAAGACGGGCTGCTTGTTCACGAACTGCTTCCATAGGAACCTCCAAGTCGATCGTTGGCGCGAAATCGCGCTGAAAGTTATGCGCGGCTCGCTTCCATATGCACCCGCCTCCGCCGCGCGCAGAGGCGGGTGCGTTTGTGCCTATTCCTCCATATCGTCATCTACAAGACCGGCTACGTTCGACGCAGCAGGAGGGGTGAGAGCGTCGTGCGATCCGTGACGCTTCCCGATCGCCGATGCACGGGTTGCGTTGGGCTTCGGCCCCGCCGCCTGCGCGATCGCTTCCCGCTTGTGTTTCACTTGGTAGGCGCTTAGCACAGCGGTCGCGACGACGTTGATGCTGACCCGCGTGGTTGCATCGCGTGCTTCGAAGGTGCTGATCTTCATTGCGCCGGACACCGAAATGCCGTCGCCGTCCGCGAGCGCCAGCAGCGCTGACTTCACGCTGGCATCGAACGCAACGATGTTGATGAATTGCGTTTCGCCATCCGAATCGGCGGCGCGCAGCTTGGACGTTACGAACGTCTTGCCCGATGACGCGGTGCGTTCCACTGCGGCGCCAACGAACCTGCCAGCCACAAGCACATCAATCATGTTGACCTCCCCGTGCTTTAGTGAAGCGTTAGAGCCTCGACGCGTGCGGCCATAGGGTTACAGATATTGTCGAAATACAGACCACCGAGCGCGAACGTGCAGCGCCCCCCGATCTGGTCATCTCGTGTTGTTGTCAAAAAGTCGATGAATACGCGATCTAAGGCGTGAAACAGCGGCCCGTCCTTGAAATCACGATGCCGGCTTGCTGCGGAGTCTTCCTTTCCGTGCCCAAAGATGAGTGCGGCCAGCCCGTCAGCTTCAGTAAGGGCACTACGGTCGGCAATGTTGATGTTCAGCAAATCGCAACGTTGTGCAAGAGTTGTATTGGCGTCGATCGTTGGGGCCGCTTCCATCAGCGCATAACCGCAGGTGCGGACCCGGTCGTTCAGTGCGTTATGACTCGCCGTGTCCGTGATGTATTCCATTTCGGCTAGGGCGTGCCGGACATCCCGTCGCAAACGAGCGATGAAGTTGCCCGCTTGCGTGAACGACAGCACGGCCGTGCCGTCGAGAAGAAGCATGTGGCCATTGCTCATGAAACGTTCTCCAGCGTTGGTGTTCTGCGTGAACTCATGCTCGCGCGGCGTTACGTCATTCTTTCGGTACTGAGCCTCTTCCGCTTCCCGGTTCCGCCGCCCCCCTAAAGGGGGAGCGGGGCGCCGGGAAAAGGCATGCGAGTTCCCGGTAACGTCGAAGCGGGAAAAACCGGGGAAGACCGGGAACATCGCCGTAGTCGCTTGCTTCGCAAGGCCCGAGACAAATTCCCGGTCGTTGCGAGCAACCGGGATGAAGGAGGGAAACCGTGCGAAGCATTCCCGCGCTCTTCCCGGGAGAGAGCAGGGCTTAGTCGCTCGAAGCCGGTCGGCTAATACGGTCAGTTGCGCCATAGCCACCCGTCCTTTGTGCCGTATATACCCTTGCTTACCAGTGCCGTTATCGCTTCCTCTGCGCGCTGCTTTCGATGCTTTGCATCAGTCGGCAGGCGAGCCGCAGCAATCCCAATCGCGACTGAAAGCTCAATGCACGGGTGAGTCGAGGGGGCGTCGCCGCGCCCGAAATCGCGTGCGCTTCGCAGCGGTTCGGCGAGTACATCCAACACGATGCGTTGATGACCTCTCTGGGGCAGTGGCGCTCGGCGGCCGCTGCTGTCACTGTCCGGCTCCACAACACAGGATGTGATGGCGTCACCATTGTTATCGGCGTCGACTTCAACCACGCGTAATGCGAACCGAAAGCGCGCCCCGTCCTCGCCGTCCTTGCTCTTGGCGATGGACCATTCGCGCTTTCCGTCGAACCGGGCAACTTCGATAGCTCCATCGAGTGCTGCATACAAGCTGCTGTGGCCGCGCATGCCTCGAGCGCCGTCTTTGCCTGAGTGATGAACGAGCATGACGGCACCGCCGATACGCCGCCGCAACGCCTGACAGCTTTCGATGAGAATGCCCATATCCGAACTGGAGTTTTCGTCGGCTCCAGGCGCTGCCCGATTGAGCGTGTCGATCACCACGAGGCCGCCGGCGCTAATGGGCGATACGGCCTTCGCCAAGTCGTCTACATCGGTTGCATTGCGCAGATCGAGTGGCTGCGTCACGAATCGCATCATGGGCGGCAGTGGGCGCCGATGGTGTTTGGCCCATGCTTGCAGGCGCTTGCCAATGCCCCGCTCGCCTTCGAGCGCGCAGTAGGTAACAGGCGCCGCCGTTACACGCCGCCCGAACCAGTCCGAGGCGCCGGCTGCGATTGCGATGCACATGTCCAGCACGAGAAAAGATTTTCCGCAGCCCGTGGGACCATACAACGCGGCGACGCCGTCGTTGGGCACTACTTGCTCGATCAAGTAGCGCAAGGGCGGTGCGCTCATCAGTTCTTCGGCTGTTTGAATCCGATAACGCATCGGTGGCATTTCGGCCGCGTTCAACAAGCACTTGAGGGCGTCGGTACCGTGATCTTGCTCGTAGTCGTTCGCGTCATAGTTCGGCGGCTTGCTGTCGGGCAGTCGAACCCACGCGCCGCCGACTTCACGCGCGGATGTCTCGCAGTCCTTTTCTTTGCCCCGATCGGCCAAAAGGATCAAACGGGCAGAGGGGTAGCGAGCACGCAACGCCTGCGTCACAACACGCAAACGACTTGCGCCGAACGCAACAACAGCAGCGGCTTCGCGGTCGGCTCGCAAGCACGACCAGGCTTGACCAATGCCTTCGCAAACATAGATGCGACCATCCGAAACGATATCGCCGACCACAAACAGCCCCGCGCCGAACTTTCCTCCTGGGGCATTCAATTTCTTTCCCGTACCGGGTGGCGGAAGGTATTGCAGCGTCATCAAGGCGCCGTCGAGGTCACGGACAGGCACTACCAACCAGCCGGCAACGCGATGCCCATGAATTTCCAAAGGATCATCACAGGGCACTACACGCAACCCAGCCGCGTCGCCGCGTTTCGCGATGATATAGGGGTGATTCGCGCTGGCCGGACGATAAGCGCCGAGGGTTGCGGAGAGGTCGCGAACCGACCCGTTATCTGTGAGCTGCGACACGCAAATACTGTTCATACGGCGCAGCGCGCCATCTGTACGCGCCCCGTTGCTATGGGTCTCGGAGTGATCGTCTCGCCAGCCCTTGGACGTCGCCATGTGAAAGAGCGTGCCTGCCCCGATGCCACCGTTCGCGTGAATGCTATGCCACACAGATCGTGCGTCATGTGTGCTGACGAAATTGCTACCGGTCGCGCTCCAGGCGAGCCAGTCTTGCTCGTCGATTCCAGCCGCCTTCGCCGCCATACCGATACGAAGCCACGTGTTTCTGTCGCAGCCTGCATCCAGCGAGAACAGCGCATTTCGAGCGCGCAAAGGGTCGTCCGTCATGACAACACCTTCCCTGGGTTCCAATGTGCGGTAGCCAGCGCGTGCGACAACGGCACGCACGCTGTCGCGGTTAGATAGCGTCGTTGCCTTCGACCGACGCGAGGTGGCGCGCCTGTGCGGTGCTGTTCGCCGCGCCGCGCGCCAACCAGTTGTCGAGGTCGTGCTTGAAGTACCAAACGCGGCCTGCCGGCTTGATGAAGCGTGGGCCCGTGCCCTCGCTCGCCATGATCGCGAGCGTTTTTGCGCTCAGTCCGAGGTAGGCCGCCGCGTTCCGGCGATCGAGACGACCGTCGGGCAACAAAACGACGAGCGGTGTTTTGAACGATACGGATTGGGCCATGCTGTACTCCCGTATGCTGAGACGATATTGATAATACGGAAAGATTCTATGTAATGTCAAAGCGTACATTTATGGCGTAGAATGATCGGGAACGTTGCAGAACCTTTGGCGTGGAGGACAACGATGGCAGAACGAGGCAAACGCTCGGGCGGTGGGCCGAAGACGGCGAGATCGGAAATTGTCACGATCCGCCTCGATCCACGGTTGCGGTATCTCGCGGAGGTCGCGGCGCGCAGGCAGAGACGCACGCTCTCGGGATTCATCGAGTGGGCAATTGAAGCGGCGTTGGAGCAGGTCGAGCTACAGGAGCGAATAGGTATCGTCGACGACGCAGGGCAGCCGAACTTTCAGTTCCGCAGGGCCACGGTGGCGAGTGACGCCGAATCGCTGTGGGACGTGGAAGAGGCCGACCGTTTCGTGAAGCTCGCGGGGCGCTATCCAGAGTTGCTCACGCATGACGAGCAGGTGCTGTGGAAGCTGATTTTCGAAAGCGATCTTTGGCCCGGCGACTTCAAAGCGAAGTTGCGCGATGTCATCCGCCATACCGACCCGGCGACGAAGCAGGAGAGTGCGTTGCCGTTCGATCGATTGCGCGCACATTGGGACACTTTCAAGGCGGTTGCAGCCGGGGAGGCCGACCGCTCGACGTTGCCCCAAGCGCAGGAGCGCGACAACGAAACGTCACCGTCGTCCAAACGTCGTCGTCCATCGAAAGCGCGAAAGGTTGACCCCGACATGCCCTGATAGGAGCGAATCATGAGCAGGCGTGCGCATACATCGGAAAGCGAATCCCCGAACAACGAGGGGCCGGGTTCGAAACTAACCCGACCGAGGATGCGCAAGCTGTTGCCCGGCGAGAAGATCGTCGAGCGCGGAATCACGTTCGAGCGGCTGCGGAATGGCGATGGGCTCTTTACCGTGAACGTAATGATCGACGGGCTTCGCATCCACCGCGTTGTTGGCCGCGAATCGGACGGTACGACGCGGACGCAGGCGGAAGAGTTCATCGCTCGGCTACGGACCGACGCGAAGCATGATCGTTTGTCGTTACCCAAGGGGCGCAAGCTCGCGCTGTCATTTCGCGACGCCGCATCGAAGTACCTTGAGAAGCTCGAACAGGAAGGCGGCAAGGACATTAAGGCGAAGCGCATGCGCCTTAACCGGCATCTAGTGCCGTTCTTTGGCGATACACCATTGTCAAAGATCAGCGGCTTCGACGTCGAGCGCTACAAGAAGCAGAGGCAACAAGAAAAGTCGGCTCGCGGCGGCGATCGTGTCAGTTCGAACGCGAAGAAGCAGGGCGCTCAACCAGTGAAGAGCGCGCGAACCACGACGCCCGGGACGATCAATCGAGAACTCGCGGCACTCTCGCATCTTTTCAGCAAGGCGGTCGAATGGGGATGGCTCGCGCACCGGCCCGCGAAAATTTCGCGGCTGAAAGAGGGTGATGGCCGGATCATGTATCTGACGGTCGCGCAGGTAGCGAAGTTGATCGAGGCCGCGAAGGCGTCGGATAGCGCTCAGTTGTACCCGTTCATCGTCGTCGCCGTGGAAACGTCGATGCGGATGTCGGAAATTCTCTCGATTCGCCGCGAAAGCGTCGACGTAGAGCGTCGAGTGATCTACATCCCACAGGCAAAGGCGGGTCGTCGCGAGCAACCGATCACCGCGCATTTGGCGGCGTTCTTGAAGGCCTCGATCGAGGCACTGCCACCCGGTACCCTCTGGCTCTTTCCGTCGGCGGCGGCGAAATCCGGCCATACCGTAGACATCCGCAAGCCCTTCATCAAGGCAGTGGTTGCGGCCGGGCTCGATCCGGCGCTCGTCGTGCGGCACACGTTGAGACATACCGCGATTACGCACTTGGTCCAGGCAGGGATCGACCTACCCACCGTGAAGCGCATTAGCGGGCACAAAACATTGGCGATGGTGGAGCGGTACGCTCACCAGAACGGGGAGCATATCCAGGCCGCGATGGACACCTTGCAGACCCGGTTGAAGTTGGGGTGACGATCAGTGCCGTCTGCTCGGCACGATTACACAGGAATTACACAAAAGACAAAGGGCTTACGACGCTCGCGCGTGTAAGCCCTTGAATTTCTTGGTAGGCCGTACTGGATTCGAACCAGTGACCAACGGATTAAAAGTCCGCTGCTCTACCAGCTGAGCTAACGACCCGAAGAGGCGAGATTATAGCGGTGGGCTATGAGGCCGTCAACACTCAGCCCCGGAAAAAACCCACTCACCGCCTGCCACCCACCCCTTACTTCACCTGCGCCAGCTTTTGCTGTGCAGTCTGCGCGACGTCCGATCCGCTGTACTGCGAGACGATCTGCTGCAACGTCTTGCGAGCCGCGGCCTTCTGGCCTTGCTCCAATTGGTTGTTCGCGATCGCCAGCAGCGCTTCGGGCGCGCGCGGGTGCTGCGGGTAGTTCTTCACGATGCCTTGCCAAACGGCCGTCGAGCCCTTGTAGTCGCGCAGCGCGTACAGCGCGTTGCCGAGCCAGTACTGCGCCGTCGGCTGATAGGGGCTTTGCGGATACTTGGCGATGAAGTCGCGAAACGCCGCGGCGGCGCCTTTGTAGTCGCCGCTGCGAAACTGCTGCGACGCCGCGTTGAACGATTCCGTTTCACCAGGCTGCACCGTGCCTTGGACACCGTCGACCGTCTGTTGCTGCGGCTCGAACTTCTTGAGCCGCGTATCGAGATCGGTGTAGTAGTCCTTTTGCTGCTTCTGCAACGTCGTGACCTGGTTCGTCAGATCCTCGTTTTGCCCGCGCAGCGTCGCGACTTGCTGGTTCAGCTGATCGATGCGCCCCTGCTGATCGAGCAGGGTGCGCTGCGCCGCCGAAAGCTGGCTCGTGAGGTTGTCTGTCTTCGCGCGCAAGTCGAGAATCGCTTGGCGCGCCTGGTCGTCGTCGAACAGGCCCGCGTGCGCCGGCCCGGCGACAAGCGCCGAGGCGGCCACGCATACGGCTGCGGTACCGCGCAGCCAGGAGAAACGGTGCGTCATACGCGTTGTCACCCGTTACGAATTACTGCTGATAGACGATATCCGCGCGGCGGTTTTGCGCCCACGATGCTTCGTCGTGACCCGTCGCCATCGGCTTTTCCTTGCCCAGGCTCACGGCTTCGATTTGCGTATCTTGCACGCCCAGTGTTTCAAGGCCTTGCTTGACCGCTTCCGCACGCTTCTGGCCCAGCGCGAGGTTGTACTCGCTTGTGCCGCGCTCATCGGTATTGCCCTGGATCAGGATGTGGCGCTGCGGATGGCTCTTCAAGTATTGCGCATGCGATGCCAGCAAGGCTTGATATTCGGGTTTGACGGAGTAGCTGTCGAAATCGAAGAACACACTACGCTTCGCGAGCGGGCTGTTCGGGTTGTTCAGATCATCGACCGTCACCGGGGCGACTGCGTTCGGGTTCGGTTGCGTGCTGACCGCGCCTTGGTTGCTTGCGTTCTCGTTCAGCTTCGTGCCCGAATGGCATGCCGCCAACGCGCCAACCAGCATCACCGCAAACGCGATACGAAGTTTAGACATCATTTTTTACTCTCCTTGTGTGTCATTGCATAAATGGACCCCAAGACGGCTCGCGCACGCTGCCGCCCTGAACGGACAGGATCTGCCGAGTCCGACCGTCGGTCGAAACTGCGGCCAACACGCCACGGCCGTTCACCTGAGTGGCGTAAAGAATGTACTGACCATTCGCCGCGAAGCTAGGCGATTCGTCATGTGTCGTGTCGGTCAGCGCGGTGGCCACGCCGGTCTGGAGATCCTGGATGTACAGCTTGAACGCACCGCCGACGCGCGAGATATAGGCCAATTCCTTGCCGTCCGGGCTCACGCGCGGGCTCGTGTTGTAGCTGCCTGTGAACGTCACACGCTGCGCGGCGCCGGCGCTCTCGCCCGCCGCGGACATCTTGTAAATCTGCGGCTGGCCGCCGCGATCGCTCGTGAAGTAAATCCACTGGCCATCGGGTGAATAGAACGGCTCGGTATCGATCGAGGTGCTTTGCGACAAGCGGCGCAGCCCGCCGCCGTTGGCGTTGACCGCGAAAATCTGCGTGTTGCCCGTGCGCGAGAGCGCCACGGCCACCGTGCGGCCGTCAGGCGACCACGCCGGCGCGCTGTTGTTGCCCTTCTGATCGGAGATGACGACGCGCCGGCCAGTGGGCAGATCGTGGATGTAGACGATCGGCTTCTTCTTCTCGAACGAAACGTAGGCCACCTTCGTGCCGTCGGGCGACCACGCGGGCGAGATGATCGGCTCGGGGCTCGAAAGCGCAACATGCGCATCCTGGCCGTCGGAATCCGAAATCTGCAGCTGATAACGATTGCCGACCTTGATGACGTAGGAGAGCCGCGTGGCGAATACGCCGCGTTCGCCGAGCAGCTTTTGGTAGATGTAATCGGAAATCTTGTGCGCCGTGAGGCGCAAGCTCTCTTGCGGCGTGGTGAACGAGAGGCCGCCGAGGCTTTGCCCCTTGACTGTATCGTAGAGCCGGAACTTGACGTCGTACTGACCGTTGGCGGTGCGCGTCACGCTGCCGGCCACGAAGGCGTTGGCGCCTTTGGCCTTCCAGGCGCCCAGATCGACGGAATCGGTTTCGGAGACAGGCGTCGAACCGGCGTCGATGTTCGAGAATTTGCCGCTGCGCTGCAAGTCTTGGCGGACGATTTCGCTCACGGATTGCGGCGCGCTCGTTTCGCCCGCGAAATTCGCCGTCGCGATCGGGTACTGCGTGGAGCCGACGCCCGTCACGAGCACGTTAAGCTGCGCGTGAGCGGCGCCCGCCGACGCGATCAGGCATGACGCCAGGAAAGTCCGCAAGCCTAGTTTCGTCATCAAACTCATGCTGATAATCCCAAAAAACGAAAAGATGGCACGACAGCAAAGAGACTGCGCGATGCATGAATCGTTCCTGAACGTTCCGCTTTAGCCTGTTTCGGCATGTGAAGTCTCGTTTTATCCCGCAGGCCGCAGCGTGATCAGGAACGACGCGGGCGCTTTCCCGTTGGTATCGACCGGCATCGGATTGGCCGCGTTCACCGCGTTCAGTGCGGCGTTATCCCATTGGGAATTGCCGCTGCCCTTTTGAATCGAAGCCGACAGCAATTGGCCGTCAGGCGCGCAATGGACCGAGATAACTGTCTCCAGCCCTTCCGTTGCGCCCGCCCAAATGATATGAGGCCGCACGATTTTGCGTACTTTATCGGCGTAGCCGGGGGTGGCCGAGGTCCCACCCGAGCCGCTGCCCGTTCCGTTTTTCGCGAGCCCATTACCGCTTTCGCTCTGACCTGCCATGCCTTGCAACTGCGCCAGCCGCGCACGGCGCTCTTGTTCGAGCTGCTGCTTCTGCTTGGCTTGCTGTTGGGCCAGCGCCTTCGCCTTCGCGGCTTTTTCGTCCGCTGCTTTTTGTTCCGCGGCCTTTTGCTGAGCTTCTTGTTGCTGCTTCAACTGCGCTTGCTTTTGCTGTTCGGCTTGCTGCTGCTCGCGCAGCTTTTCGGCCTGCGCTTGCTGTTGTTTGAGTTTGTCGGCGGCGGCCTTTTGGGCGGCCAGGCGCGCCGCTTGTTCGCGGGCGAGCGCTTGTTGGCGCTGCGCTTCCTCTTGCTGGGCCTGCAACGCCTTCTGACGTTGCTCCTCGGCGAGCTGAGCCGCGCGCTGCGCTTCCTGCTCTTTGCGCTTCTTCTCTTGCAGCGCGATATCGGCCCGCTCTTGGTCGACTGGCGGCGCCGGCTGCACCTTGACCGGCGGCGCAGGGGGAGGCGGCGGCTGCGTGGGCGTGGGCGGAATTTCCGTCCAGATCTCGGCCTCGGCGCCCGCCGGCGTGCTGTTTTGCCAGTGGATGCCGTGATAGAGGAACAACCCGAGCAGCACGTGCATCACGAGCGCGAGCGCGAACGCGCGCCAAGTGCCGCGCTCACGAGGCGGTTGCAGCGGGTAGACGGACTTCGTACGGTTCATTGCGATTTGACGAGCAGGCCCACGCGCTTGACGCCGCGCGCCTTCAAGTCGGACATCACGTTCATGACAGTTTCATACTGGACGGTTTTGTCGGCGGCGATCACGACCGGTTGATCGGGATGCGACGCCTCGCGCTCGGTCACGAAGTTGCTCAGATCGGCGCGCGTCATTTGCTGCTCTTGCGAGCCGCCCGTATCGTCCTTGAAGCGCACGCTCAGCTTGCCGTCGCCGCGGATATTGACGACGACAGGCGGCGTTTGCTGCTGAGGCGCGGCGCCGCCGACCGTGGGCAAATTCACGATCGAAGGCGCGACGAGCGGCGCCGTCACCATGAAGATGACGAGCAGAACCAGCATCACGTCGATGTACGGCACGACGTTGATGTCGGCCATCGCGCGGCGGGAACGGCCGCCGCGCATGCTGGAGCGATTGGTGGAGCCGGCCATCGCGTACTCCTTAATGCGCTTGGCGCTGCAAGATGTTCGAAAACTCTTCGATGAACGTTTCGAAGCGGATCGCGAGGCGATCGATATCGTGCGCGTAGCGGTTGTAGGCGACGACGGCGGGAATCGCCGCAAACAGGCCAATAGCCGTCGCCGTCAGCGCTTCGGCAATGCCGGGCGCGACATTCGCGAGCGTCGCTTGCTGTACGTTCGCCAGACCACGGAAGGCGTTCATGATCCCCCAAACCGTGCCGAAGAGACCGATGTAGGGGCTCACGGAGCCGACCGAGGCGAGGAAGGCGAGATTCGCCTCGAGCACATCCATTTCGCGCTGAAACGCGGCGCGCATCGCACGGCGCGCGCCGTCGAGGATCGCGCCCGGATCGTTGATCCGCCGCTCCTTGCCCTTCAAGAACTCGCGCATGCCCGATTCGAAAATCCGTTCGAGGCCGCCGATCGTGTGGCGATTGTTCGCCGCGCTTTGATAGAGCGCTTGCAGATCGCCGCCCGACCAGAAATCGCGTTCGAATTGCTCAGTTTGCGCCCGCGCCCGGCGGATGGCAAACCACTTGCGGAAGATGAACGTCCACGACATCAGCGATAGGAGCAGCAGCAGCCCCATGACCGCTTGGGCGAGCACGCTCGCATTGAGGACAAGGGATACGATCGATAAGTCTTGTGCGTTGTTCATAAAGAATTGGCTGATGCGTCAGAACGGGCAGGGCTCGCTGCAAGCCGCGAAATAGCTTCTCGTCGGCCAGTTGAAAGCGTTTTCGCTTCGGCGCCGAACCCCGCTTGGTATCGACCGGCACGATACAAGTTCATGGACGTAGTCACAACGGAAATCAGGGGCTCGCCGTTGACAGACCGGTACGGAATGCGTGCGGTTTGACGCGCAGCGCATCGGATACCGACGCGGGCAAAGCGGCAGGTTTGAACGTGTCATGTTCGATACAGCCGACGCGAATCGTGCCGACAGCTAAGATTTCATCGCCTCGGCGCGCCTCCTGCACGAACTCGACGCTCGCCTTGCCGAGGCGCTCGATGCGGCTCGAGATCGTCAGCATGTCGTCCAAGCGAGCGGGCGATCGGTACTGCACGGCGGTATCGCAGACGACAAAGAGAATTCCGCTTTCTTCGGCCAGCCGGCGTTGATCGATGCCGCACGCCCGAAGCCATTCGGTGCGCGCGCGCTCGAAAAACTTCAGATAGTTGGCGAAGAAGACGATGCCGCCTGCGTCGGTATCTTCGTAATAGACGCGGATCGGCCAGTCGAAGCCGAATTGAACGCCGCGACGGCTGGGGCTCTGGTTCATGGCCCGGCATTTTACCGGATCGCGCGCGGCGATCTCGAAATTGCGCAACATTTCCCTAATTGCCTATTGGATGCGCTTCCAATACACTATTGCGCTCATCCCTGCGTGACTGGCGATAAAACCCTACGGGGTCAAGGTGGATCAGCCCACCGTGAAGCGCAGGGCGCCGTTTTGCCGTTCGCCTGGGCAGCCGAGTTTCGCGCGCCGTCGTTTGCGCCGCCTGCGGTTGCCTTGCCCGCGTAACGGAATCTCCCGCCACGTCAGGGCTGGCTTGCCGCCAGCAGCGCAAGCGTACGTTCGGTACGTGTCCCGCGCACGATTCGGCGAACCTGACCACCCTTAACGGAACGCGTATGTTTGACAGAGCCCAAAGCACGATCGCTAACGTCGACCCCGAGATCTGGAACGCCATCCAGCAGGAGAACCACCGCCAAGAAGAGCATATCGAGCTCATCGCGTCGGAAAACTATACGAGCCCGGCCGTGATGGCCGCGCAAGGCTCGCAGCTCACGAACAAGTACGCCGAGGGCTACCCGGGCAAGCGCTACTACGGCGGTTGCGAATACGTCGATGTGGTGGAGCAGCTTGCGATCGATCGCGTCAAGGCGTTGTTCGGCGCCGAAGCGGCGAACGTGCAGCCGAACTCCGGTTCGCAAGCGAACCAAGGCGTGTTCTTCGCGATGCTCAAGCCCGGCGATACGATCATGGGTATGAGCCTGGCCGAAGGCGGCCACCTGACGCACGGCTCGCCCGTCAATATGTCGGGCAAGTGGTTCAACGTGGTCAGCTACGGGCTCAATGCCGCCGAAGACATCGATTACGAAGCGGCCGAGAAGCTCGCGCAAGAACACAAGCCGAAGCTGATCGTGGCGGGCGCCTCCGCCTTCGCGCTGAAGATCGATTTCGAACGCTTGGGCAAGATCGCCAAATCGGTGGGCGCCTATCTGATGGTGGACATGGCGCACTACGCCGGCCTGATCGCGGCCGGCGTGTACCCGAACCCGGTGCCGCACGCCGATTTCGTCACCACCACGACGCACAAGAGCCTGCGCGGCCCGCGTGGCGGCGTGATCTTGATGAAGGCCGAGTACGAGAAGCAGATCAACTCGGCGATCTTCCCGGGCATTCAAGGCGGCCCGCTGATGCACGTGATCGCCGGCAAGGCCGTGGCATTCAAGGAAGCCGCGTCGCCCGAGTTCAAGGCCTATCAGCAGCAAGTGGTCGAGAACGCGCGCGTGCTGGCTGAAACGCTCGTCAAGCGCGGGCTGCGCATCGTGTCGGGGCGCACGGAAAGCCATGTGATGCTCGTCGATCTGCGTGCGAAGAAGATCACGGGCAAGGCCGCCGAGGCCGTGCTGGGCGCTGCGCATATCACCGTCAACAAGAACGCGATTCCGAACGATCCGGAAAAGCCGTTCGTGACGAGCGGCATCCGTCTCGGTTCGCCCGCGATGACGACGCGGGGCTTCGGCGTGAAGGAAGCCGAGCAAGTGGGCAATCTGATCGCCGACGTGCTCGACAATCCCGAAGACGCCGCCACGATCGAACGCGTGCGCGCGCAAGTGGCCGAGCTCACGAAGCGGTTCCCTGTCTACCGCTGATCGACCATGCGCTGCCCCTTCTGCCGGCACGAAGATACGCAAGTAGTTGATTCGCGCGTATCGGAGGATGGCGCCGCGATTCGGCGGCGCCGCCGCTGCCCGGCCTGCGACAAACGTTTCACGACGTACGAGCGGGTCGAGCTGACGTTGCCGGCGGTGGTCAAGAAGGATGGCAGCCGCAGCGAGTTCGACCGCCGCAAGATCGCCGCGAGCATGCAGCTCGCGTTGCGCAAGCGCCCGGTTTCGGCCGAGGCGATCGATGCGGCGGTGGCTCGCATCGAATATCAGCTGCTCGGCAGCGGCGAGCGCGAAGTGCGCAGCGAACGGCTCGGCGAGCTGGTGATGAACGAGTTGCTGCAGCTCGATAAGATCGCCTACGTGCGTTTCGCTTCCGTCTACCGGCGCTTCGAAGACGTGTCCGAATTCGAGGACGTGATCGAGGAGTTTCGCCGGCCCAAGCCCGAGAAGCCCGTTCGCAAGCGCTGATTCTCTTTCTCGCTTTATCACCCGTTTCCTCTTCTGCGATTAATTCGACGCGCCATTCTCGGCCGTCGAATCCGCTCGCGCCACTAGGCCGAACGGGAGATGGTCGCGTGCTCGCCGACGCGATAGATTGACGCCCTCCAGATGACAGGGTGGTCAAGCATGCAAGTGAAAATCGAGGGTGGGCGCAGTAGGCGGCGCGAGCGTCGCAAGGGGTTTTCGCTCGTCGAATTGCTCGTCGTGATTGCGCTGGTGGCAGGGAGTGGTCTGGCCGCGGCGCCGCTATTCTCCGAATGGCAGGCTCGCGATCGAGTCGACGGCGCGGCCCGCGCGCTGTTGGCTGGTTTGACGCTCGCGCGTAGCGAAGCCATCGCACGAGGCGCGCGCGTCGTCGTCTGTCCGTCGGATGGCGGAACCCGTTGTCTGCCGAAAGGGCAGCGGTGTACTCAGGGTCACGCTGCCTGGTCATGCGGCTGGATCGTGGCCGTGGAACCGGAGCGAGCCGGCCCATTGCTGCGCGCACATCGGCCGTTACACGGTGTATCGATCGCCGCCACCGGCGTAGCAGCGGAATTCACGCCGCCCGCGGGGCAGATCATCGGTGGGTTTCGCCGATTCGAATTCGCGACGGCGGGCGCAGGGTCGACGGGTGCGAACCTGGCGTTGAGCCGATGCATTCGCGTGGCGGCGGGCGGTAGGGCGCGGCTCGACCGTGGCGGCTGCGATGGGCGTGGCCGGACATGACGGCCGGATACCTGAATGCCCGCCGAGGCCAGGCTGGCGCTTCATTGCTCGAGGTGCTGGTCGCGCTTTCGCTGCTGGCGACGGCGATACTCGGTGCGGCCGCAGCGCAACTCGAGGCGCTTCGCCGTGCCGAAGGGGATGTCCAGCGCGAGCAAGCCGCGTGGATCGGCGCCTCGCTGGCGGAAGCGATGCATTCCTCGTCCTCGGAAACTGCCGAACAGGTCGCATCCGCCGCATCCGCCGGTGCGCGGGCGGAAGCGCGCGCAATCGCGCATCTGCCGGGCGCGCGCGTGGAGGTGCAGGGCGACGCTGAAGGCGTCGGCGCGGTGATCGTGCATTGGGCGCATCGGGGGATCGCGTCCGACTCTTGGCAAGCGCTGACGGGCAGGCGATGCCCTATCGCCGAGGAGGCTGCGCTCGTGCGCTGTCTGGCGTTTCCGTTCGTGAGCGAAAAATGACTTCGGCTCTTGTCATGGCGCGCCGCTCGCTGCGTGCGCAAGCCGGGCATCTGTTGCTCGAGTGGATGATTGCGACGGCGCTTGGGCTATTCGTCCTCAGCGGTGCGCTCGCGCTTTATCGTTCGCAGCGCGATGTTTTCGCGCGATCCGCCGATGCGGCGGCGATGCGCGAGGCCGGCGCCACCGCTCTGACGATCGTCGGCCAGCAGATTCAAATGGCGGGCTTCATGCCTATCGATGCCACACCGCTTCGCTCACGACTGCGGCCGGGCGTGTTCGGCTGCGAAGCGCCGCAACGTCTCGTCGGTATCGCGCCCGATGACTTTGCTTGCACGTCGAGTTCATCGGTTGAGAGGAGCTCGGACGAGATCATGGTGCGCTACGCCGACGATGGCGTAGCGACCTGGCGCAACTCAGCAGGCGAGCCCACCGATTGTCTGGGGCAGGGCGTCGATCGCCAAGGCGCATACGCTGTGATCGTCAATCGCTTCTACGTCGCGCAGCCTAAGCGTCGCGACGAGCCCGAGCTTGTTTGCGCCGGCAACGGGCACGCTACGCCGCAGCCGATCGTCGAAGGCATAGAGCGTCTGGCGATTCGCTATTGGCTGCGCGGCCGTACCGAGCCGGTCAGCGCACGTGCGCTCGCGCCGATGCAATGGGTCGACGTTACCGCGGTCGACGTGTGCGTGGTCGTTCGAGGACGGCGCACTCGAGCGGCCGCAGCGTTCGTGGATTGCGATGGTAATCCAGCTGCGAGCCAGGACGGGCGAGCCAGGCTGTCGCTGTCGCGCCATATCGTCTTGCGCAATCACGAGGCCGCGCTGTGACGGCGCCAACGCCTGCCAATGGCAGCCGTACGCCGCCAGCAGGGCGGAGGCGCGTCGGTTTAACGCGCCGGGCTTCGGCATACGGCGCCCACACCGGCGTCGGGGCGCGCCTCCGTCTCGCTAGGCACCGCGGCATCGTATTGCCTGGCGCGCTGATCTTGGCTTCCGCGATGCTCGTGACATCGGCTGCCTGGCTCGAAATCTCGATTGCGCAAACGCGCCTTGCCGCAAACGTGCATGACCACATTCGCGCCACTCAGGCGGCGGATGGCGCTCTCAGGCTCTGCGCCGAGGCCTCGCGCGCGGGCGTGGCGCCGGTGTTGCCGGCGCTGAGCGGTGAGCGCGCGCATTGGAAAGAGATCGCAATGTTTGAAGAGGCGGGGGCCTACGAGCCAGTGCCGTCGTGGACTGGCTCGGCGAGGCCGCCTCAGTGCGTCATAGAGGCGATTTCGATCGCGGGCCGCCCCGATGCGTCCGCTTATTGCATCACGGCCCGCGGATTCGGCGCGAAGGCGTCGACCGAGGCGTGGCTCCAGTTGATGCTGGTGAGCGAGGAAGGGCGCGAGCGACGGGCCTGGCGACGCATCGTGGCCGCTCCCGTTCCGAGGTAGCGACGCGCAGCGACAGGCTGGCGGCGGGATGGTCGCGGGGGCGCAATTCAAGAAGCGGTGTGGGACGGTACGATGATTTCAACGACGGCAACGACAGCAAACGAGGCAAACGAGGCAAACGAGGCAAAGAAGCTAAAGGCGCCGGTGGTATCAGCAGCCGTAAATCGGCGCCACGCGACGGGATTCTCGATGCTGGAGCTTGTCCTCGCATTGGCTATGGCGGCGGTGCTGGCTGCCTATGCGGTGCCGGCCTACGTCTCGCATACGGCGCGCGGTCACCGCATGGACGCGGTCCTCGCGCTGCACCGCGCTGCGCAGCATGCGGCGGTTAGCGCCGCGAGCGCTGGGCCAGCTCCCTCTTTGCCGCCTGGCTTGGACCGGTCGCCCGCATATGGCCGCGTGATCTATCGGCTCGAACTCATCTCCGCGGAAGATCGCCGCGGAGGTTACGAGATATCCGCCACGCCGGCGGACGACGGCCCTATGCGGGGCGATGCCTGCGGGGTATTCGTGCTGGATGGATCGGGTGCGCGTTCGAACCGCTCGCCGGCCGGCGAAGGCGCGAGTCTGGAGGCGTGCTGGTCCGGCAGAGCGGCCTAGGGGACGCGCGCGGGATGCGCGCTCGCCTACTCGTCCGTTATCTCATCGGCCGGCTGTTCACGATGCTTGCCGGAAAGCTGGCTCCATACGCGCAGGCCGGCCCATGCCGCCGCGCCGAGCGCGCCCCACTTCAGGAGCGGTTTGGCGCCTGCGGCTACGGTGGCGCGCAGCGGCTTGGTCAAGACGAGCGAAGCGAGCGAGCTGACGAGCGGGTGACCGAACACCCAGTCGGTCAGCGTGGCATTGACGCCGCGTCCGGTGGGCTTGCCGCGCGGTCGACTGAACCCCGGCACAAAAAGTTTGAGCCAACTGAGGTTCGCGAACTTCCGGTGAAGCTCAGCGCGCGCCTGGACGAATTCGGCGCGCTCGACTTCGGCGCGCAGCAGCAGCAACTCCTTGCGGACGGCGCGCATCTGCAAGGTGCTCGGATCGCGCACCGGCGATGGGCTGCGGTGCGCCGAGTGCGGCGAGGTAGGTTGGCTCATAGGGCAAGCGGTAGGGTCGTCCAAAAAGCCGAGATCGGAGCGAGACGCCGGTGGTGCATTCGGACAACGCCGACGCTCAGCTCACGGCCGTAGCGTTCGCTCACGGCTCCCGGAACATATCGCGGTCCTTCTCGAATTCATGCAGCGTGGTTTCGAAGAAGATCGGGGCCGAGTGCAATCCGGCGCGTGCGCGCAACGCACAGATCACGGCGGCGAGCGCGTAGACGGCAGTAATGCCGGCAAGCACCTGCCAACGGTAGCTGTCCCAGAACGCGACTGCGATCAGGGCTGTCAGGCTGATCAGCGCCAGCATCGCGAACGTGACCGCAATCAACCCGAGAAAGATCACAGCGACGATCCGTTCGCGTTCTTCGGCCAGTTCGACGCCGATCAACTCGAGCCGAGAATGGAGCAGCGCGAATACCGATGCGATCATGCGGCGCAACGGCCCGTGGCTGGAATGCGACGAATGGGTATCGTTTGGCATGGATTGGCGAGAAAGCATGCAATGCGACTGCCGTCGACCGCACCGGCGCCGAGCGCAACGCACGCCGCTCGACGCCGGCCGTGTACGGCGAAAACCCGCGGGAACGAGGGGCGCGTGGCGCCCTTCGCGCGAGCGCGCTTATTTGCGATTGATCAGCAGCCCGACGACCACACCCACGCCCGCCGCGATGCCGATCGCCGTCCAGGGATGCTCGTGGACGTAATCGTCGGTGGCGCGCGCCGCCTTCTTGCCTTTTTCTACAACGACGACTTGTACATCCGCCGCTTTCTCCCTCGCTTGCTTCAAGCGGCTGAGCGCCGTTTCGCGCAGTTCGGAGGCACGCTCGCCCGTAGCGCTCGCGGCTTGTTTCAAGAGATCCTCGGCGTCCGCGAGGACGGTTTTGATATCGGACATCAATCTCTCCTTGTTGACTTCTGACATTAGAGCCCCCTTTTTATCCCACGCATGCATCGTATCAAAGATAGGTCAGTTGGCGGCGCCCCGCATGGCTCGCCAGCCGCACGATTCGTTCCCGACCCACGCGCGTGACTAGCATGCGCGCCGCACGGCGCGCATGGCTGACTTAGGTCAACGAGGAGAGAAGGAGGTAACGTCGACCAAAAGCGACGAAGCGGTCAATTCGCGGGATAAGCCTTGAGGGCCACGCCCGGGCGCCCAAGAGGCGATGCGCGCCGCTCCCAAGACAGGGCGCGGCGCGACGTGCCGGCAATGATCGGAAGAATCCGAAATCAGAAGAAAGCTTGGATGCCCGTTTGCGCGCGGCCGAGGATCAGCGCGTGGATGTCGTGCGTCCCTTCATAGGTATTCACGACTTCGAGGTTAACGAGATGGCGGGCCACCCCAAACTCGTCCGAGATGCCGTTGCCGCCGAGCATATCGCGCGCAAGCCGCGCGATATCGAGCGCCTTACCGCACGAGTTGCGCTTCATGATCGAGGTGATCTCGGGCGCGGCCACGCCGTCGTCCTTCATGCGGCCCAGACGCAGCACGCCTTGCAAGCCCAGCGTGATCTCGGTTTGCATATCGGCAAGTTTCTTTTGGATCAACTGATTCGCGGCGAGCGGGCGCCCGAATTGTTTGCGGTCGAGCACGTACTGTCGCGCGGTGTGCCAGCACGATTCGGCGGCGCCGAGCGCGCCCCAGGCGATGCCGTAGCGAGCCGAGTTCAGGCACGTGAAAGGCCCGCGCAGGCCGCTCACGTTCGGCAGCATGTTCTCTTCCGGGACGAAAACCTCATCGAGCACGATCTCGCCCGTGATCGACGAGCGCAAACCGACTTTGCCGTGGATGGCCGGCGCGCTCAGGCCTTTCCAGCCTTTTTCGAGGATGAAGCCGCGGATCGCGTCGGAGCCGTTTTCTTCGAGCTTCGCCCACACGACGAAGACATCGGCGATCGGCGAATTCGTGATCCACATTTTCGCGCCGGACAGCGAGTAGCCGCCGTCCACCTTGCGTGCCCGCGTGACCATGCTGCCCGGGTCGGAGCCGTGGTTGGGTTCGGTCAGGCCGAAGCAGCCGATCCATTCGCCCGTTGCGAGCTTGGGCAGATATTTCGCCTTCTGCGCGTCCGAGCCGAATTCGAAGATCGGCACCATGACGAGCGAGGACTGCACCGACATCATCGATCGGTATCCCGAATCGACGCGCTCGACCTCCCGCGCGATCAGGCCGTAGCTGACGTAGTTGAGCCCCGGCCCGCCATAGGTGTCGGGAATCGTCGGGCCGAGCAAGCCCAGTTCGCCCATTTCGCGAAAGATTTCGATGTCGGTGCGCTCATGGCGGAACGCCTCGGTGACGCGCGGCAGCAGCTTGCCCTGCGCGTACGCCTGCGCGGCGTCTCGCACCATCCGTTCTTCTTCGGTCAGCTGCTGATCGAGCAGTAGCGGATCGTCCCAATGAAAGCGGGCGGCGTCGGCCATCGTGTTCTCCTTTCCATGCTTGACTAAAGTTCCGCTATGCGGAACACTGTTTTGCAAATCACGATCGAGTTTAACACCCGACGATGGCCGCATCTACTCTTTCCAATACGGTTTCCTCCACCGGTTCGCTTTCGGAAGCATCGACGCCGCCCGAAGGCGTCGACGAGCGTAAGTTCGTCGTCGCGCTCGCGCGCGGGCTCGAATTGCTGCGCGCCTTTCGGCCTGGCGACACGTTGCTCGGTAATCGCGACTTCGTCGCGCGCACGGGATTGCCCAAGGCGACGGTCAATCGGCTTGCCTACACGCTCACCGTGCTCGGCTACCTGCGCTTTGACGAGACGCTGGGCAAGTACGCACTCGATGCGGGTGTGCTGTCGCTCGGTTTTGGTCTGTTGGCGGGGAACGATACGCTCGATCTCGCGCGCCCCTCGATGCGCACACTGGCGCGCGAGGTCGGCGCGGCCGTTTCGCTGGGCTGTCGCGACGGGCTCGACATGATTTATCTCGAGACGATTCGCAGCGAAACGGCCCTCACGCTCGGGCTTGCGTCGGGTTCTCGGTTGTCCATGTTGACGAGCTCGATGGGGCGCGCCTACTTGGCTGTGCTGAGCGAGCAAGAACGTGCGGCGCTGCTGGCGGAGCTTGCGCAAACGGCGGGCAAAGGGCGACCGGGCGCGGCGATGATCGAGGCGGCGCAGCGGGAAATCGCGTTATTCGCCGAGCAAGGCTGCTGCTTCTCGTTCCGCGATTGGCACGAGGACGTCAACGCGGTGGCCGTGCCGTTTCGCGATCCGCGCGATGGCCGATGGCTCGTGCTTAGCTGCAGCGGGCCGGCGTCTTCGATGGGGGAAGAGATCTTTCGCGAGCGCGTGGCGCCGAGCCTACGCACGCTGGCGCGCCGGTTGGGACAAACGCGTTGAGCCGATTGCGCCGCTTACCCTTGCACGCTCGGTGCGATCTTTTTCGGCTCGAACAGCGGGCCCTGAACAAAGCGTGCGCCGAACTGCTGCAGCGAATCGAACTGCAATTCGTTCGCGACGCGATCGAAGATCAGCGGAATCCCGAGCCGATTGGCGTAGCTGAGCAGCGGCTTGGCCATGGCGTCGCGTAGCACCGCGCCGCCGTCGATCTTGATGAAATCCAGCCGAGCCATATCCGACACCGACAAGATATGCCCCGCATTGGGCAGGTTGCCCGCCACCTTGAAGCCGTGGCGCTGGTAGCTGTTGACGAGATAGCCGAGGAAGGTTCGATGCGCGACAGCCGCGCTCGGCAACTCGATGATCACGCGCGACGGGCTGAGCCCGAATCCGATCAGCACCGAGGAAAAATGCTGCCCATGGTCGTACTTGACGCTCTTGAGCAGCCGCTCATGCACGCGCAAGAACAGCATCCCATGCCGCTGCGCGCCGAAGAAATTGATCGCATGCAGCGTGCGGGCCAGCCGATCGAGCGCGACCAGCTCCTGATCGTCGGCGACGGTATCGAACGGATCGAACGGCGCGCCGTCGGCCCGCTCGGTCAGCGCTTGAAAGCCGAGCTCGTCGCCGAAGCGGTCGGCCTGCTCCGGTGATGACCACAGCGTCTGGATCCCGTTCATGCTGACATCGAAGATCGGCTGGTAGCTGCTTCTCAACCGGACGTCCCGAAAGCGCGCGTAGGCAATCCCCTCGCGCTCGTCAAGCGATACATGCTCGCGCAGGGAAGGGTGATCGGCGGCTCGCGCAACGAGCGCGGGAATGTTCGGCGGGATCATCGGGAAGAAAAAGGCACGCAGCGAGGATAGTAGCAGGCTGCGCATCATCGGCATCAGCCAAATACTTATATCGACAGTCACGGCAGTTGTTCCATCGGGGTTTACGTTGATTTAACAATACGTAATCCGTTTTACTATGCGTAAATTCCGTCGAAGCCCGAATTCGATCGACGGGCCTTGCCGATCTTTCCCCAGCCGTCACACCAAACAGGGAGACCTGACCGATGAATACGGAGCCGGCCAAAGCCGACCTAATCGAAGTCGAGCGTGTGCTCGACGGCGCGCGCCATCCCGCGTTTCACTTCATGCTGCTGATGCTGACTGCGCTCTCGCTCGTCATCGACGGCTTCGACGCGCAGGCGATGGGCTATGTCGCGCCGAGCATCATCGGCGAATGGCATGTCTCGAAGGCCGCGCTCGGCCCTGTCTTCAGCGCGAGCTTGTTCGGCATGCTGCTCGGCGCGCTCGGGCTGTCGGTGCTCGCCGATCGCATCGGCCGTCGTCCCGTGCTGATCGGCGCGACGCTCGCCTTCGCGGTCCTGATGCTCGCGACGCCGTTCGTGAGTTCGATCCCGGCGCTGATGGCGCTGCGCTTCGTCACGGGCCTCGGGCTCGGCTGCATCATGCCGAACGCGATGGCGTTGGTCGGCGAGTTTTCGCCGCAAGCGCATCGCGTCAAACGGATGATGTTGATTTCGTGCGGCTTTACCGTCGGCGCGGCGCTCGGCGGCTTTGTCAGCGCCGCGCTGATCCCGGCTTACGGCTGGCGCGCGGTGTTCTGTGTCGGCGGCGCCGTGCCGCTCGCACTGGGCGTCGCCATGTGGTTCGCCCTGCCAGAATCGCTGCAATTCCTCGTGCTGAAAGGGCGGACGGCGCAGGCTAAGGCGTGGCTCGCGAAGTTCGATCCGACGCTTGCCCTCGGGCCCGCCACGCGGCTCGCGGTGCGCGAGCGCGACGAGGGCGGCGCGCCTGTCGCCGAGCTGTTTCGCGCGGGCCGCACGAACGTGACGCTGCTGCTCTGGGCGATCAGCTTCATGAACCTCATTGATCTGTACTTTCTCTCGAACTGGCTGCCGACGGTCATGCGCGCGGCCGGCTACACGCCGGGCATGGCCGTGCTCGTCGGCACGACGCTGCAAACGGGCGGCGTGATCGGCACGCTCCTGCTCGGCTGGTTCATCGAACGTTTTGGTTTCGTGCGCGTGTTGTTCGTTTCGTTCGCCGGGGCGGCCGTGTGTGTCGGCATGATCGGCAGCGCCGCGCATACGCTGCCTTGGCTGCTCGTCGCCGTGTTCGCCGCGGGCTTTTGCGTGGTGGGCGGCCAGCCCGCCGTCAATGCGCTCGCGGGCCAGTATTACCCCACCGCGCTGCGCTCGACCGGCATCGGCTGGAGCCTGGGCATCGGCCGAGTCGGCTCCGTGCTGGGGCCGCTCGTGGGCGGGCAGTTGATCGCGCTGCAATGGACGGATGCGGCGCTGTTCCATGCCGCTGCCATTCCGGTGCTGTGCTCGGCCTTGTTCGTGCTCGTGCTGGCGGGCGCGACGCGCGGGCGCGGCATGCAATCGACGGCCGCCGCGTAAGGGGCGGAAGCGACCCGAGCCGGCCGTCGCCGGTCGCCGTATCGCATTATCGGTTTATTGCTTTACCGCTTTCTAGCTTGCTGGCTTTGTTGGAGAAATCAATCATGCAGGACGTCTCTCGCCACGATGCGGCGCCGGGCTATCAGTCAGGCTTCGCGAACGAGTTCGCCACCGAGGCGCTGCCCGGAGCATTGCCGGTCGGCCGTAATTCGCCGCAGCGCGCACCGTACGGCCTCTACGCCGAACAGCTCTCGGGCACGGCTTTCACCGCGCCGCGCGGGCACAATCGTCGCACGTGGCTCTACCGCATCCGGCCCGCGGCCGTGCATCGGCCGTTCGAACCCTTCGAACCCCTCGAACCGCCCGCGCCGTCGAAGCCGGCCCCGCGCCTCGTCGCCAACTTCGCCGACACGCCCCCCACGCCGCCCAATCAATTGCGCTGGGATCCGCTGCCGCTGCCCACGGCGCCAACCGATTTCGTCGAGGGCCTCGTCACGATGGCCGGCAACGGCTCGGCCGAATCCATGTCGGGCTGCGCGATTCATCTCTATGCCGCGAACCGGTCGATGCACGACCGCTTCTTTTACAACGCCGACGGCGAGCTCCTGATCGTTCCGCAGGAAGGCCGCTTGCGGATTGCTACGGAAATGGGCGTGCTTGATGTCGAACCCTGCGAGATCGCCGTGGTGCCGCGCGGCGTGCGGTTCGCCGTCACACTGCTCGATGGGCGCGCACGCGGCTACGTATGCGAGAACTTCGGCGCGCTGCTGCGGCTGCCCGATTTGGGGCCGATCGGTTCGAACGGCCTCGCCAATCCGCGCGATTTTCTGACGCCGCACGCAGCCTACGAGGATCGCGAAGGCGCGTTCGAACTCGTGGCGAAGCAAAATGGCCATCTCTGGCGTGCGGACATCGGTCATTCGCCGCTCGACGTGGTGGCGTGGCATGGCAATTACGCGCCCTACAAATACGATCTGCGGCGCTTCAATACGATCGGGTCGATCAGTTACGACCACCCCGATCCGTCGATCTTTCTCGTGTTGCAGGCGCAAAGCGATACGCCGGGCGTCGATACGATCGATTTCGTCATCTTTCCGCCGCGTTGGCTTACCGGCGAGGATACGTTCCGTCCACCCTGGTTCCACCGCAACGTCGCGAGCGAATTCATGGGCCTCGTGCATGGCGTCTACGATGCGAAGGCCGAAGGGTTCCTCCCCGGCGGCGCGAGCTTGCACAACTGCATGTCGGGCCATGGTCCCGACGCCGATACGTTCGAGAAAGCTTCGGCCAGCGATACATCCAAGCCGCAGAAGGTGGGCGACACGCTCGCCTTTATGTTCGAGACGCGCACGCTGCTCAAGCCGACCGAGTTCGCGCTCGCCAGCGCGCAGCTGCAAGCGCATTACTTCGAATGCTGGCAGGGGCTCAAGAAACATTTCAACGCGGAGAAGCGATAGGTATGGCCAGCGATCTTTCTCACCTTCTCGCGGCTACGCGCGATCCCGCCAAGCGCAGCTGGCTGGCGCCGGCCAACGATCCGGCCTGCGATTTTTCGATTCAAAATCTGCCGTTCGGCATTTTCAGCGACGTGCGCAACGGCGCCCCACGCGCCGGCGTGGCGATCGGCGATGCGATCGTCGATTTGGCGGCGCTGCAATCGGCTGGCCATTTGACGCTTTATGCCGAAGATAAAGACGTCTTCACGCGGCCCGCGCTTAACGCGTTCATCGCACTGGGGCGCGAGGCTTGGCGCCGTGTGCGCATTCAGCTGTCGGCGCTGCTTGATGCGGCCTGCCCGACGTTGCGGGACGATGCCGCACTGCAAGCGCGCGTGCTGGTTCCCATGCGGGATGCGACGATGCATCTGCCGGTCGACATCCCCGGCTACACCGATTTCTACTCGTCGAAGGAGCACGCGACCAATGTCGGATCGATGTTCCGCGATCCGAAGAATGCGCTGCTGCCGAACTGGTCGGAGATGCCCATCGGCTACAACGGCCGCGCTTCGTCGGTCGTCGTCAGCGGCACGACCGTGCGGCGGCCGATGGGGCAGTTGAAGCTGCCGGATCAAGAACGCCCGATCTACGGCGCTTGCCGCAAGCTCGATATCGAGCTCGAAACGGGCTTTATCGTCGGGCGCGGCAATGCGCTCGGCGAGCCGATCGTCTGCGACGAGGCCGAGGATCATATCTTCGGCATGGTGCTGCTCAACGACTGGAGCGCGCGCGACATCCAGCAATGGGAATACGTGCCGCTCGGCCCGTTCAATTCGAAGACGTTCGCGACGACGATCTCGCCGTGGATCGTCACGCTCGACGCGCTCGAACCGTTTCGCGTCGCGCAGCCGGACCAGACGCCGCAGCCGCTGTCCTATCTGCGGCACGACGGAGCGCATGCATTCGATATCGCGCTTGAAGTGCGGCTACGCCCCGAGCAAGCAACGGCGGCCACCACGATCGCACGCACGAACTTCAAGCATATGTACTGGACGATGGCGCAGCAGCTCGCACATCACACGGTATCGGGATGCAACACGCGCGTGGGCGACTTGATGGGATCGGGCACGATCAGCGGGCCGACGCCCGATTCGTTCGGCTCGCTGCTCGAACTGACGGGGAACGGCGCGCGGCCGCTGCCGCTGGAAGGCGAAGGGACGCGTGCGTTTATCGTCGACGGCGATGAGCTCACGCTTGCCGGCTGGTGTCAGGGCGACGGGTATCGCGTCGGCTTTGGAACTTGCGTCGGCAAGATCTTGCCGGCTCGTGGGTGAGCGATCGAGCGGGCGCGGCGAGGATTAAGGCTCGGGCGTGATGGGATCAGCGCCTTCGCCTTCGCCGTCGCCGTCGCTTTCCCCGTCCCCGTCCCCGTTGCGGTTGCGGTTGCGGTCGCCCACGTCTTCGCCCGCGCCAATCGCTTCGCCGTGCCGCCCCGCGCCGGCGGCGAAGCGCGCCGCGCCAGCCACGCCTTCATCCAATACGGCGCGGTAGCCGCCGGCGCCTTCTCTACGCAACGCTTCGGCGATATCGTCCAGCCCGCTGTTTTCGATCGCCGAGCGGCGATCGGCGAGCAGCGCGGCTTGTGGAAAGGCGGCTAGCTGGGCAGCCAATGTTTCGGCGGCCTCGCGGGCGGTCCCTTTCGGCACGACGCGATTGGCGAGCCCGATCGCGAGCGCTTCCGCTGCATCGACGGGGCGCCCCGTCAAAATCAAATCGAGCGCACGCGATAAGCCGATCAAGCGCGGCAGCCGAATCGTGCCGCCGTCGATCAGCGGCACGCCGACTCGCCGACAGAACACGCCAAGCACGGCGTCCTCTTCCATCACGCGCAAGTCGCACATCGCCGCGAGTTCCAAGCCGCCGGCCACGGCATGGCCCGCGATCGCCGCCACCACAGGTTTGCCGAGCAGCATGCGTGTCGGTCCCATCGGCCCCGGGCCGCCGCCGTCGGGCGTCAGCGGGTTGCGGCGCCGCTCGTCGCCGATCGCTGTCAGATCCGCGCCCGCGCAGAACGTGCCGCCTGCGCCGAACAACACGCCGGCGCGCCATTTTCGACCCGCGTCGAAGCGGGCGAAGGCGGCCGCCAGCGCCGTGGCGGTGGGGCCATCGACCGCATTCTTGCAGCGCCGCCGATCGAGCACGATTGTCGCCACGCCGTCGGGGCCCGCTTCGAGCGTGACGTGCGGGCCAAAGCTTTCGCTCATGTCCGGCCTCTCTTTGTGGGACAAACGCCGCGCATCAATGCAGACGAAACTGTCATTCTCGTCACGGTTTTGTCATGATTCGACGATAGTCTTCGCGCTTTCCTCGGTGAAGCGACCGCCGGGGGCCGGCGCACCGCGTCAGGCGTTCTAACAATCATACGTTCGTCATGTCCACGTCCGCATCCTCTCGTGCGGTAGCCCTCGCTCCCAGCCTCGGTCCCGACGAGGTTTGGCTCGTGCCGCTCGCCCACCATCCCCACTACGATCACGTGCGCTTGAAACGCGTGTTCGAGGACGACCAGAGCCGTCATCGCGTCGTTGTCGTCGATGCGCGCAAGCTGCTCGAATGCGCCGAGCGCGACGACACCGATTACGTGCTGCCGCCCGTCGGCAATTGGCACAGCGGCAAAGTGAAGGGGATCCGCGACTTCCTCGATCCCGAGAACGCGCGCATTCCGGCCATGCCTTATGTGACGGTCAATACGCGGCGCGGGCGCGGGCTGCGCGGTTGGCTCGGCCTCCAGCGCGAAGGCGTCGTGGCGTTCCGCAACGGGCAGCACCGCGCGCGCTATCTGGTCCATGCGGGTGCGATCGCTTTTCCGGTCGAGGTGCATGAGCGAGAAGCCGCCCTGCTTATCACGCTGTGCGGGTTCGAAAATACTTGCTCAGGCGCGGAAATGGGGCAATGATCGGAATTCCCGTCGCCGCACCGCACCATTTCGATGAGTCCGAGCCGGCCTGTTCCGACCGGAGCGATTCGCGGCGAGGGGGAGTTCCCTTAACCCGCCCATCGCTTAAGTCATGTCCAGCACAGAGTCATCGATCCCCTGTCCCGACGTCGTGTCGCTCGACGCGATCCTCCCCGAAGAACCGCTGTTGATGATGGGCGCCGGCCCCGTGCCGATTCCGGCCGCCGTCGCCAAGGCGAACGCCATTGTCATCAATCACCTCGGGGCGACGATGTCGAAGGTGATCGGACAAGTGAAGGACATGGCGCGCTATGTGTTTCAGACGCGCTCGAAATGGGTGCTCGGCGTGGCCGGCCCCGGCTCGGCGGCGATGGAAATGGCGATCTCGAATCTCGCCTGGTCCGGTACGCGCGTGCTCTCGATCAAGAACGGCTTTTTCAGCGCGCGCATGGCGGAGATGGCCAAACGCTGCGGCGCGCACGTGGCGACGCTGGAGGTGGCCGACGGCGCCGTGGCGAGCCTGACGGAAGTGGCCGACGCGCTCGCACGCGAGCGGCCGGAGGTCCTGACGATCGTGCAGGGCGAAACGTCCAATACGGTGTGGAATCACCAACTCAAGGAGATTGCGGCGCTGGCGAAGGCGGCGGGCGCGCTCGTCGTCGTCGATGCCGTCTGCACGCTCAGCACGATGCCGCTCGAAATGGACGCGTGGGGCATCGACGCCGTTATCACCGGCGGGCAAAAGGGCCTCTCGTCCATTCCGGGCGTTTCGCTG